>Ga0209611_10000093_pt1 | contig 96740 bp, 71 predicted proteins | sample S1TSphgellanicum_3_FD_187693 | JGI IMG/M metagenome (GOLD analysis project Ga0209611, IMG submission 187693) | Host-associated microbial communities from peat moss isolated from Minnesota, USA - S1T2_Fc - Sphagnum magellanicum MG (SPAdes) (version 2) | ecosystem: Host-associated > Plants > Peat... | reverse complement strand
TTTCTTTAAATAATTTAACTTGAAAATAAATTAAAATTTTTACACAATATCAAATCTAATATCTTATTTAATAAATGTCCAAAATATGAAATTAATTAATTAACATTTAGGCCTTCAAAAGTAGTGCAAAAGGACTTGTAACCATTATTTTTAAGCAATAAAAGGGCTTGTAAATGGACTTGGAAAACTTTGAAAATGACATATTTTTGACAAATTTTTAACACAAACCTTAACAAAATAGTACAAATTTTTTAAAAAAGATTTAAAAAGATTTTTTTGAAGATTTTTTTCGAAAAGAATCCAAGAATATTCCCCAAAAAGCAATCACCTAAGGGGGCACTAGTGGTTCCTATTAACCCATTTACACCCAACTTTTGTATATTAGGGTTAATTTTTATAATGCATTCCTTGTTTTCATTATTTATTTTAATTGACATTTTAATGGAGTTGATCTAATTTTCCATTGCCCAATATGTAATATCATGAATGTTGTTCAATGTGTTGCGAAAGGTTAACAAAGATATTTGCAAGCCTTCCCAAAGCACTACAATTTGGAGTTCAAATATATATATATTTTGGTCATGGTCAAATTGTTTTATATAAGTTTAATGCAATGAGAGGGAATGTCAAAATGGTGTGGTGGCAAATGACCTTATTTGTTATTGTTACAAGGATATTAAGTGTTGCAAAAGGTGGAAATGTTCTCAATTATGTAACTTTAGTTATAGTTGTTAGCATTAGGGCCCATTGAAATAATCATTTTTTATTTGCATTGGTGCTTTTGAACATGATTAAGGAAAGCATTGCACAAACCATTTTGGTATTAAAAGTTAATTGGAAAGTCAATGAAGATGAAGTTGCTTGAAAATAGAAAGAAGGCTGCATCATGTGAATTGTTTTTGGTGTCATATTGTCATCACAAGATAATCATTTGGGGTGTAAACGCAATAAAAGGAGCCAAGGCTACAAGTTAAAGTCCTTTCCAAGGACTACATTTGACACACATGGTAGTCTTATGTTGGTCAATTTTCCTAATTTTAATTTAAAAAAAAAGTTTATAGTTATGTTTTGAATATAATTACTTTTTATTATATCCTGGTCTATATCATTTATGTATAATGCATCCACACTTTGAATAACACAAAAATGAATAACTTTTGTTAGAAACACATTTTTTAATTCATGATTTTTAGAGTCAAAAACATGTTTGAAACAAATATGTTCAAATGTGTTTAAAAATGAAATTTACCTTTGATTATAGTTAAGACCCTCTTCAATTTTGAGAAGGAATGGTGCACATTTGATGAGGAAAAAGGACGCTAAAAAACAAACCAAGTTGTGACAATTGCAAAAGGACTTTTGAAACATCATCAATTTGCATCAAGTTTTGAACAATGGAACTTTATAAATAATGGAACTTTAAAATGAAAAAAAAATGAAAATTCAATTTATTATGCTCATCTTGTGGTTTTTCAAAGATATAAAATTATAGTTTTAAATGGTTGTGATAAACTTTGTGGCTCCTTTTATTGTGTTTGCACCGACTGGGGTTTTTTTCAAATATGTTTCAAATGAGTTGCAAGATTGCCTTATCATAATCAAAAGACATAATCATTGATTATCTTGCCTTATATTTTGAAAAAAAATCTATAATGGAAACACCTAATGTGAATGTGCCACAAAATTTTGTATAATTTCAAAATAGTTTAAATATTGTGTTCTCAATGTTCATATGTGGCACAAGGATATGTCCTTTTTTTGGCAACCTTGAAAGGTGAAAAAGTCTTTTATGGTGTTTGAAAATATTGTTTGAAACAATTTTTTGCAGTTTTTTAGGTGAAAAATAAAATAGATGGGTGCATTCATAGTAAAAGGAGCTCGTGGGCCCTAGGTGAAGGTCCTTTTTAAAGATTATGTTTTTTCAAGTTTGAAACATGGCCTCCATGTTTTGGATAGGGCCCATTATTGGATGATAGTGCCAATTTCAAAAGCTTAATTCACATGTGTTTTTCCATGAATTTTTGAACAATATGTAATTAAATTTATTTTTTAATGATAAAAATTCAAGTAAATCAAATGTGTAGGTTTCAACAAAATTAAACATGTCAATATTTTTTAAATAATATGTGTTTCAAACCTTTAATCATACATTATACATTGAATTTATCAAACATACCTTTCTTTAACATCATTCCAAATGGAGCGAAACATATTCATAAAAAAACAAGTAATGTTATATAACACATTCAATATTCATGAAAATGCAACCTTACCTTTGCTTATACCAAAATATATTTTTTGTTTGAAGAAGTTTTTCAAATTATGTAATTTTAATGATCAAAAACACATTTAAACACTAAAAGTTGACTATTGTGGATATTTAAAATAAAACATATATTCAAAATTTTAATGATACCATGCACCCATAATCATCAATATATGGCCATTCACAATTTTTCAAAATTAATGGTTTGGTTTTACATAAGATAAAACACATTCAAAATTTAAACACCCTGTTCACATCGAACTGTCTACACCTTACTATACACTTTATGACTAATGAAACATATCAAAATTGCACAAAATTCATTTTGATGAAAATTCATAAGTATACAGACATTTTGAAAACGATTTCATTAAATTATAATCCTTACAACTCATGTAATTATTTTTTAAAGTCATGGAAGTGTAGGATTTTATGTGTGTGCATGCAGTCCTTGGCTCCTTTTATTGTGAATGCACCCAAATAATAATTTCAAAATGATTATAACATTATTTTGAATGAAAAAATGTCCTTAACCATAATAATGAAATCATAAAATTCCAAAAAGTGGAACAAATGTAACTAGTTTTGCATGCTATTACATATTATAGTTTGTGCAAGCGTAGTTTGTCCAAAACCACACACCCTCTTTTCATCACATGAAAATATTATGCTACATAAATCACTTTGTGCAAAATAAATATGTCATGGATAGATAACAATTGAATACATCTTTTGATAGTTCTATTGGTCCCAACAGAATCATCTACACCCCACTAAGATATTTGGAACTTGATAAAATTAAAAAGAAATTTTCCAATGTCTTATGAAATACCGTTTTTTTTTGGCCTATGTCATTGTGTCACCTTTCTATGTTCAAAATAGTTTCTCCAAATGCCTTGCCAAGTTTTCAAATGAAAAAACTTAGAGGGTAATATAAGGAAAGGGGCATACATTAGTCAAAATTTTAACTAATTTTTCCATTTCTTGAGGTATTTGAGTATTCATTCAATAATTACAAATACAGCTGTTTTTGTTCCACCCTAAATGACTCTCACCCTAAATGCAGTAGCATTGTTTGGGCCCCTTATTTATAATAATGGGTGTGAACGAAAAACAACAAACCTTTACAAGAATGTTGTTCGAAACTGAGAGGTAGCTCTAAAATACAACCATAGTATGTTGCTTACACGACCAAGCATCCCTATGCACCATCAAGCCATGAAGTATGGCTGTGGAGTTTTATCAAAAAAGATTCTATCAAACTAGAAATTAAAATTGCACCTGAAATGTTTTTTAAAACCCCATTTTGTCAAAACCTCAAGTATGCAAAATGACTTGTACAATAAGGTCAAAACATAGCTCAACAAGTAAAATAAAATAAACAACACAGTCATGAGTAGTGGTTTTTTTGGGGGTGAATTTTCACACAAAATGTGTTTTGGAAATTTGTGGAAGCTTTCTCAAGTGTAAACTCGAAAGAAATTGCTAAAACTATGGAGGAAAACTCACCAAACTTTAGAAACTACAAAACTGGGGGAGAAAAAAAAAACCCTGGTCATGACTCATGACTCATGGTTAGTATTGTTGGGTCAAGCAAAATTTGGTTGTTGTGTAGTAGTGCAAATTGGCTTGTTTAGAGAGATAGGTATTATCCCCTTGATGGTCACTCCCTATGACTAGGATCATTATTAGTTATTATACAAAAAAAAAAAAAAAAAAACTTGTGTAGCAAACAAGGTTTGCTTGGCATTTTTCTTTTGGCTTTTCTTCAAAGGGAACAAGGGTGGGTGCCTAAACTAGGTAACAACGTAGCTGACTTCCAAACCAAAATTTAAAACAACCTACCAAAGAAAGATGAGGAAACGAAAATAAAAATAGGGTTTCATAAAAATACGTATTATTATCACAACACAAGACAATAAAATAAAATAAAAATAAAAGTATATATAAATAGCGAATAATCAAATAATAAATTAGTAAACAACCAAAAACCTCGAGAACTATTAGTGGCTAAGTGCGATCGTGCGACGTCCGTGTAATGTTTCTAATTAGGGGGACAGTGTATTAAATGGTAAGCAGCTTGCCGTTCCCCGGCCCCCGCCCCACTAAAACTCCGTTTTTTTTTTTTAATATTAGTGATGGGGGGACATCCCTGTCAATAAAGAAAGTGACTAACTTTAGTGCCTCCCGAGTCCCCGCTCTGATGCTGACCCTACTTCCCTGCGCGCACACAAAACGTGAAAGCTCCCTTTTGTCGGGAATCTTCGTGGTAGCTCCTGTTCCTCTGACTTATATCCAGAGAATCATGATCGTCAGATTAGGCCACGTGGAGGACTCGGGATGCATCCACTTGTTCGCTAGGTTTTCTTCTCGCTGCAACGGGTGGCATGGGCCGGTGTGTTTCTGGCGGCGCGAAGATTTATTCCATGTCGTCCATCCAGCGGCAGCCAGGGTTTGTGATGTAGTTGCAGTGGCTATCATCCATATGACGAATTAGCCAGATTTGGCGATTACAAATATGAAAGTAAGTTTTGTGAAACCATCCTTCTCTATTTTTGGCTATCTACTTTTGGGAAATTAGGATAGAATCTACCAATTATGGAGAAAATTTTAATTCAATTTTCAAAATTTGGCGACTTTTTTTCTTAAAAATCCATATTTTCGCCATTTTGAAAACAATTGCCAAAATATCAGTGAAACTTATGATTCTGATTCCATCTGTCAATCTTTGACCCAGTGTGTGTGTGTGTTTTTCTTTTCTTTTCCATCAATTTTGTGATGTGGCAGAGGTGGCAACCATCTATAACCTGATTTAATCAAATTTGGCTATCAAAAATGTGAAAAGAAAGAATATATCCTTACATATTTTTGGCTACCTAATTGAACCATGTATAGGAATGTGGCCATTTTTTAATAAAGAAATCGAATATTTGTGACTTCTTGTCAAATAATCTTTGGATTATTCGTGACGCCAGAATTCAAAGATTTCGCACAAATTTCAAACACTACAGAATTTCGGACAGAAAAAAAGAAGAAGCTACATTCATCCAACGGTCAAACCGTTGATTCATTGCATGAGAAAGCGGACGGACGGACGGACGGACGGACACAGTAAATATCCAGGGGGTTACCGGGTATGTACTTACCTGCTGGAAAAACAAGGGGTCAAAAGCAATGCGAAAAAAGGTCGCCGGTTGGAAAAGGGCGCAGTTTTTGCCGCACAAAGTAGGTACAAAAGTTGGTGTTTTTCTCTAAAAGGGGGGTGGTTCCTGGAGAATTCACAAGTGCATGCGGCGGAATGTCAATCATTATGGTACTGTGGGTGGGTCTGAAAGAAAAGGGCAGATTTCAATTTACGAAGCCTTGTCGGGGTAATTGCAACGTCGCCGTACAAACTTTTGTCTATCTCATGGGAGTACAATTGTCCCCGCTGCGAATTAGTAAAAACTCCAAAAGTGGGGTACCTTTCAGGATTTTCTTTACGGGGCTTGCCTTGGTAGCCAAGGATATTATTGTGTTTAGATTCATTATAGAGTACTAGTGTGAACCCCGTGCATAATGCACAGGTGTGTTATTTCAACAATGTTTGGTTGATGTTTTTGGTTTTTAAAAAAAACTTTTCTTTTCAAACAACCGTTGATCCCCCCCGCCCCCGGGGCTTATATTTACATTATAGAGTAGCTTCAGGGATTTTTATAGGCTCCTAGGTAGTAGGTCTATTTTGATACAAGGATTTTTGAAAGATGATATTTTGGCTTGTGTTTAAAACTTGGGATTTAGTTATAGGGTTATGATATCTTGAAGGATTTTGGTTTCTTTTAGAAGATTATATTTCTGCTTGGTGAAATATTTAAATTTCCATAATTCTTCTTTTTCCTTAAAATACTTTTTAATGTAAATGGCAAGGCCACAGTGTGACACACCCCCCTTGTTTAACTCTAGTTTGTGATGTAGCCTAGGTGGGGGTCCTGCATCAGAAGGTTTACCCAATTTTGGCTATATAGGACACATGAAAGTAAACATATTTAAATATCCATTCATGTTTTTTTGGCTATCTACTGGAACATGAATTAGAAGTTTTACGACTTTTACCAAACTAATTTTCAAAATATGGTGATGGAAGACCCCAAAACCAACATCTGGTTGGGGGGGGGGGGGGCACAAAATGTCAAATTTTTGCTAAGTGACAAAAATTGGCCAATTAAAAGAAAATGTGGGTACGCTTTGCATGTTTGTCAAGTTTTAGTGGATTGAAAACAAAATCACAATAATTTGCACACATTTATATAATTTATTTAGTTTTGGGCTACCTATGGAAACCTGATGTAAAATCTGATGAGATTTTCAAAAGAATTCCTAATTTGGCAATCTTAGAACAATCATTTTTCATATTTTGAAAAAAAAATTAATTGCCAATTGGCAAAAATTCACAAAAAAACACACAGACCACCCCCCATCTTTAAGAGTTTAATTTCCTCTTTCATGCAATAGGCATCAAACATCTTTTCAAGATTTTTTCATTCTTTGTTCTCTTTAAATATTTTTTCTATCTTATGTTTTGTTTGTTTTAAAAATCAAGGTCTTTAGATATTTCACACAGGGCTTTAGACCATCTAACTAACTTCTGATTTTTTTTCTTTTCCTCTTCTACACTGTTACTTTTTAAAACCCTTTTACACATCTTTACCTCATGTCTTTTGGTCACTTCTAAAGTCCCAGTTCTTGTGCACAAGGAGTTTAGGTTGTTAGCAATTGTTATTGTATAAGTTATGATCATTGCTTTGACAATATATTTAAGGAGGCTCACGTTTATAGTCTCATCTTCCTTTTAAGGTTTTGATTTGGGTAATGACTTTTCATCCTTAATGTTTTTAAGAACCTATTTTAAGTTTTTTGTCCAATGCATACATGTTTTCCCACTTTCAAGAATTCATAAGGAAATGGTTGGTTTGGTTTTAGGATGAACATGAAAAATTGTACACACACATATGTCTAATGCATCAACTAATCCCCATTAGACTCACTTATAGGTGAATGTTTAGCTAACAATATTTAGCAATATATTCAAAGCGGTTCAAATCAATTTAGGGTTCCCCATTCATTTGGCAACCCAACTTTCTCTTTGTGCATATTATTAGCCCATCAAACCACTTTTTGAAATTTACCCATGGCAGTAAGCGCATCAAGCATGATGTATGTAGTTTGTAATGCATTTGCCTCCATCATTTGTGAAATGGGTTATCATATGGATTTTTAATAGTGGCACTCACATCCTTCCACTCCCATACAACTTACCATTGGTGTGTTAACATTGCCCTTTCCCAAGATGGGTTGCACACTTTTTGCAAACATTTTGATTCTTAGTCTTAAACCAAAAACTTTCTATTGCCCATTCAACATTCACATTAATTTTTTAAACTTGCAAGGCAATATAAGCAAAGAGAGTGGAATTACCATGATTGAAATCCATGCAATCAATTCTTCAATAATATTACAAATCTTTGGTTGTTTACATAAATAAGCAAATGGATTATTGGGCTTCAATAGTAGAATTTAAATTTTGGCATCTTATTACACATAACTTTGACCTAACTTCAGTACTTTGATTACACTTCCCATCTCCTTTTATTATAATGTTGTGTCCTGGTTATGTATCAATGAAGTATAGCAAACATTCATCCATTCAGACTTTCAAAGTCATAATACAATTTTTTTGAAATAGGACATTGCTTAGGAGCTGCAAATATGGCACTCAGTGAGCAAAACATAGTTGTTATCACCCATAAAAAAAGTAAAACTAACAAGGGTTGTGATAAGCAGAAAAACTAAAAAATTCCTAAAGCATGGTTTCATTCTTTCACTTGTAATCATGGTGGATAATAAGCAAATAAAAAATAAAATTATACAATTTCTTTTGGTGAAATTAGATTTTATTTTGACGTTTTGTCCTTGGGCATATTCACAATTAAGGTCCCCAAAAGAATAGTCTAAAAAAAAAAGACTACAAAGGATTAGTTTGAATTTTTATTACATTTATTATTTCATGATTATAGCGGATTGGTATATGATTATAATTAGAATGATGTCATATTAATCTATGAAAAGAAATTAGAATAAATTGAGTATAATATAAATTGCTTTTGATTCTTTTTAAATAATTTAAGTCTTTTGTCTCAATTGTAATTTTCATTTTCAAAGAATCAAAATGAATGTATTAAACAATGCAATTGACTTCAAATTTTTTTCATGGATAAGTAATGCATACATATATGTTTAGCAATGTTCATATAATGCATTTGATTAAATAATATACAATACAAAAATTTTGAAGGCTACAAAATCCAATCTTAAAGGGCAACAAGGAAAATGATTCCTTTTTCTTTTTTTCCCCCATTTGGTTCTTTTTTTTTTTTTCATTAAGTTAAAAAATTGTGGTAAAATATTAATTGTTGTAATCATCAATATGAACATTTTAAAACTTTATTTCAATGATATTGCAATTTTACATGTTTTATATGCATTTAAATGATCATTTTTTCAGAAAAACAAGTACTAAAAGTTGCTTGCAAAATAGGTTTCAAATAAGTGAAACATTGGATTTTTTTTCACCTTCAAGTTAATGAAATCTTAAAATGTGTTTACATGCTTTCAACTTTTACAAATTTACATACAATAAGCATTATATATCAAACTTCTAATCTTTGAGAAAACTTTAGAACAATAAAATTGTAACAAATGCATTTGAACTTGGTTGGTCAAGCTATGTACTAACGATCCACATGGATCTACCTGCTTAGTAATCACCCAGTGCCTTACTCTACAGTCAACCCAGGTTCTGTGCCTTGGGTGAACCAGCACCTACTACACTGGTACCATGGTTAAAACTCAGATTTTTTTGAGGTTGCATGTAACCATGATAAATATCTAATTCTAAGACTAAATGAAGGTCTCTAAGTCCAAATTTAAGACTTCCGGGGTTAAATATGGCCTCTAAACCGCCTCACTCATGAAGGTGAAAGTACCAGTGGAGGTGCTGGTTCACCCTGGCTGGGAATGCCTACATCATACTTACCCACTTACATAGCTAGTTATCTAGTTGTGTACTAACCACCTGCATGTATCTACCTACCTAGTAGCCACCAAGTGCCTTACCTACAACTTACCTATCTGCATAGTAAGCACCTATATTTCTTGCCTACCTACCTATGATTGTTACCCACCTACATAGGTAGTTAGTAGTTCCGTGGGTAGGGTGAAGGAGAAGTGGTAGGTAGGCAAGGATAGGTTACCAAGGTGGTGGAGCCTTGGTGACTCAGTTGTGATTCATCCAGACATGGGTCATAACAGGCTTCCAATGCTGGATGCAGTACTGGAGGGTGCTGGGTGACACATAAATTTCTGGCATGGATCTCCACCATTTGGCCCTTTTCAATTTCTAAAGTTTGAGTTTAAGATTAAAAAGATCATCAAGATTACATCAAATGTACATTCATTACTTCTAGACTTTCCAGAACTTCCAGAGCTTTGGTCACAAGTGAAACATCAAGTGGATTGAGTTTGACTAGAGCTTTGGGCTTTGTTCACATGATGTTCATTGTAATGGGCTACCAGATTTGAGACATTTACATCTATAGCTGGTCCACGAAAAACCATAAACAGATGGTAACAAAATTGCAGAGAAACACACACAAATCAAAATCATTGTGCACTCAATGATGGAGGATCCATGCCTCACACCAAATTGCAAAAACAAATTGCAACTTAAGAAAGATGAATCTTTTGCACCACAACTTTGCATGTTATCTCAAAGCTGGAATATATATATATTATTTTAACAAAATATTTTTTATTTTAAAAAATCGCAAATTATCCTGACATCATCACTGATTGATATTGGAGCTAGGCAGGTGTTGTGATGCCTGAGAGCTCCAAGAAACAAATGACATGAATAATATTGCTGCCCATGATCAGTATATAGGACATGAATTTCATGAGACTTCCTCTAAGTTAGCAGGTGGCTACAAATCCAATCTTCTGCACATGACCTCCATGAGGAAGGTTAAAGGCTCTTTTTGAGTTTTCTGACGACGATGTCATTGATCCACTGCGGAGAAGATGTGGGTCTTTTTTGTTTGAAATTTAGATGCGATTGCTAAATTTCTTCAAGTGATGGCGGTGGGACCGTCCAGCTGGAGACAAAAAGTCTCTCCCACTTACTTTTACGATCACGAGGAAATCAACATGCTTACCCCTTACGTATCTACCTACTACTAGATTGTTTGTGTCAACGGCAGCTCCTGCAGTTTCCAGGTCGGTGTTGTTTTCCGCTAAGCAATCGCGGAACTGCCTTTTTCAGCTCTAAAGAAAGGAATGGGCCCGGCCTAATTGCAGCTTTCAAATGTTTTCTCTAATTGCCCGGTGACGGGTCAAGTGAAATTTTTTGCAGTTGTCGACTCGGAATTGGCTATAGACCTTCCACACGGACTCTTCGCAGTGTTTTTTTGGTAATAGGAATTCTTGTTTGTAGCCAAAGTGGTGATCATCCCTAGGAAGATTTATCCAAATCTGGCTATAAACCAGAAATGAAGTACAAATCTTGAACCATCCTTTGGCTACACAATTAAAACTAAATAATATATGAATCTGGCAATTATGCCTCTTTTATTTTTCTAAATTTCCCTACTTCGGGTGATTGAAAACCTCCAAGAACACTTCTTTTTTGAATTTTTGAATTTCTCTTTTTGGCGGAATTTCTCCAGTAAGAAAAACCCATAAAGCCAACCTTCTCTTTTGGGTTCATTAAGGTAGAGATAGGTAATTTCATGACGTATGTGTACAAGGAAAGTATCTACATATTACTACTGGCTGCTCTCTAGAGGTTCCAGCTCTTTTTTTCCTGGCTATAAACTTATTTAGTTTTATATACCCAGATTTGGCTAAACTGTATCACAGATGGTCTCCAGTTCAGCTACGTCACAAATATGAGAAAAAAGAAAAAAGAATCCTTATCCAGAGCTTTCGTGTGAGTAAAGTACGAGAGAGCTTGCAAGGCAAGCACAAAACCAGCTGGGTCGCACTTGGAAAACCGCAGCAGAAGCTTATAAGTCTGGGGATCTGACTCGCATGCCGTTGGAAAGAGCGACCATCAATCCAATTTAGGGTTACGTCAGAATTGCACGCGGGGTGGGAGGGGAAAGGAAGAGATGCAGTCAGTCAATCATTACTGGCAGGGTGAAAATAGCATTTAACGATCTAGTGAACCATAGCTAGAGCTCAGCTGCTGCAGAGGCCCCGCGTGTCCTCTCTGTCCACTAGCAGACTTGTCGATCCACCTTAACTTACACCTAGCTACGAATCTAGAATCAGTGATCGATCAAGCGAAAGCTGCTCGGACGATATGCAAGCTGACAACCAAATTAGCTAGCTAGCTAGCTAGCTGCTGAATTCTCCACTTCAAATTTTATACTCCCCGCGTGCAGACCACAAACCGTGAAGATGCTACGACTCCCCCAAACCCGCGAACTAGATGCTACTACTGCGGCGAATCCCAACCCCTAAGTTTATTTTCCATTACAACCTTTTTTGTCTTGTTCTCTCAGTAGTGTGTTTGATCAGTGCTCATCTTCTTATTCTAGTTCTGCAATACTGCTATTTTTTATTCTGGTTGTTTTGCAGTGCTATTTTGGGTAGAGTCTGGAGAGTTGTAGGGGATTACTAAAACATGAACATCAATTGTCGACCTTTGATCTTTCCTTAAAATTAGTGTCACCCATCAATTTGGTTTTTGTCCCAACTCCAACTGCATTTAATGTTTCGCTCTTTCTTTTCAGTATACGATGGCCCATATTGGTGGCATTATTATGCAGCTCTCTCTCCTTTTCTCATTTCCCTCGTTCAATGGATCGTGGTGATCACTGGTGTGGAGAGATTGTGGGGGAAAGATTTTCAAATTTTATAATGTTTGCTTCCTCTTTAATCATGCCTCTTGTTTTCCTTCATGCAACTGTCTGGTATGCTCAAGGGGCGTCATTAGTAATTACTAACTTAAAAACTAAACCCTTAGGTGCCCCCTTTGCAATGGTGCCACCTAGCCCTTTCTTTTGACCAATTTTTTTTTCCTTGGGTGTATGTGGCATGCATTCATAGTTTTGTTTCTTCATTTTGGGATTATTTTACCCAGCATCCACAAGTGCAACATCCATCCAAAACCCCCTATATGAGTGATGAGTTGTGGATGAAGAAACCACAACTGTGTACCAAGGCAAACTTCACCTTGGTAACCTACTGGCCTGGAAACCCTTCTACTTTGATCACACACTACTTACCTAACTACCTACATAAGTGGGTTAGTCTCATAGGTAAGTATGTAGGTAATGTAAGTGATTACCATGTATGTAGGTGAGTAAGTAAACCACAACTCTGTTTTACTTGCCTAAACCATATATTACATTCACATGTGAACATTACTACAACAACCTACCTAAGTATGTAAGTATTGTAGATAAGCAGGTAGGTAATGTACATGGTTACTATGTATGTAATGTAAAGTAAGTACAAGGGACTTGGTGGCTACTAGGTAGGTAGATACATGTGGAGGTTAACATACAGATAACCACCATGGTTAATTATGTGACAATAGTTCCACAAAAATGTGATTCTAGTCCGCATATCATCCATTGTCCACGGTTTGCTGGTGGGTCCTTGTTGAGTCTGGCCTTTAATTTCCTTCCTTCTACTACGTATGTAATATGCTGGTGGGTACTGGGTAGCTTCTAACCTTCAAAAAGGTATTTGCAACAGGGGACTTTTGGCAACATGAAGAAGAAAGAGAGAGTTGACGAATGTCATTATTGATCAACCAGCATTTATCTAAACTCTAGAGACCTCCAAGCGATGCTGTCTCCTCCACTCTTTGAATGAAAAAGAAAATGAGTTTAAATGATTCCTGGTCAATTCCTGTCTGTAAAGTCTAGCTGATAACTGCCAACAAGAGCTGGTTATCAGGTGATAACCAGTGTTGGCTGGTTAGTGAGAAAACACCTGGTTATCAACCCGGGTATTCATAACCTACAACAGTTGTTGATTTTTTTGTAAACCTGAAGATATTAACATGTTCACCTTGTGGGTGTCTGGCAAGACCCTTATGGGTTTGGTATTGATTTTTTCAAAATTTAATAACTATAATTCTAATCATCTCCCCTTGCTATATCACAGGAAAAACAGTAAAAACTAAGAGCAGGCTTTTTGAAAAATGAAATGCCCACCTCTACTGACATTAAGGTAGACAGGCCAGTAACCGAACATATAAGGACTAAATTAAATGTGGTGCACTGGTTGGGGTTGTTTTGGTCATGAGGTCTGAAGACAAAATGTGCCCCATCTCTAGATGCACTTATAGCAACTTAGATCGCCAAATTTGGTAAAGATATGACTAAGATATGCCTTCCTAAAGCACGTGGGTTACATTTGCTGGAACAAAAATAACAAACACTTGCCAACCCCATTCACAAACACTTTGCACCTTGTAATTGCATGTTTAGTATTTGAAAAATGAATGAACTTTCATTTATAGATGAACTGGATAAAACTGAAAACCAATTTATTCTTTTTGTAAAAATGGTTCCAATAATCCATTGAACTAGATCTCCCAAAAAAATGGTTATAAAAATCTATGGTTATGGGTAAGGGCATGTTTTGAATAACCTTAAAAAACCAAGTAGCACCACCTGTTAGGGTGTTTTTCAAGTTAGGATCCTCTCTATAGTTGGTTCAACTAAACATGTGCTCGCTCTTCGCTTCTTGGCATGGTCGTTCAATGCTTGCAACAATTTTTGTCCCCTTTCCAAGATTACTGTCTTTTTTGGTTTGGTGCACTTAATTTCTCACTCTTCTTATGGTTTATGTGTAGATATGGTTGCACGAAAAAGTTATGCGTTTGTGAGTTCATGCTCTTCTTCCAACGACAATATGTGGTAACTCTTGAGATTTAGCATTCGTCATAGAATAGTTCGTCCCCTTCCTTGGGGAGTTCGTTTTCTTCCTGGTGATACAACTCCTTGAACTTTGCTACCCTCTTCTTGGTCTTGGTCATCCCCTCCCTAGTGATCATGTTCTTGAGCTCTGCCACCCCCTTCCTAGTCTTGATCATCCCTTTCCTAGTGTTCGTTTCCTTGAACTATTTTACCTCCTTCCTAGTCTTGGTCATCCCCTTCACAATGAACATCTCCTTGAGCTTTGTCACTCTCTTCTCGGTCTTGATCGTCCCCTCCTTGGTGATTGTCTCCTTGAGCTTTGTTGCCCCTTTCTTGGTCTTGGTCGTCCTCTTCCTAGTAATCGTCTCCTTGAACTACCACCCTTTTCCTAGTCTTGGTCGTTCCCTTCTTGGTGCTCATCTCCTTGAACTCTACCGTTCTCTTCCTAGTCTTGGTCATCGCCTTCTTGGTGTTCATCTCCTTGAATTGTGTCACCCTTTTCTTGGTCTTGGTTGTCCTTTTCCCAGTGATTATCTCTTTGAGCCTTGCCACCCTCTTCCTAGTTTTGGTCATCCCTTCTTTGGTGATCATCTTCTTAAATTTTGTTGCCTTTTTCTTGGTCTTGGTTGTCCCCTTCTTCGTGATCATCTCCTTGAACTATTGCCCTTTTCCTAATTGTGGTCATTCCATTTTTAATGATTGTCTCCTTGAACTTTGCTACCTTTTTTTTGGTCTTGGTCATCCCCTTCCTGGTGTTTGTCTCCTTGAACTATGTTGCTTCCTTTTTGGTCTTGGTCGTCCCCTTCTTAATGATCGTCTCCTTAAGCTCTATTGCCTTCTTCCTAGTCTTGGTCATCCCCTCCTTGATGATCATCTCCTTGAGTTTTGCCACCCCTTCTTAGTCTTGGTCATCCACTTCTTAATGATCATTTCCTTGAATTATTGCCCTCCTTCCCCCCCCCTTTGATTGTCCTCTTCCTAGTGATCCTCTTCTTTGAGTTTTATGACCCTTTTCTTGGTCTTGATTGTCCCCTTCCATGTGATCCAATTCCTTGAGTTTTACTACCCTCTTTTTGACCTTGTTTGTCTCTTTCCTTTAAACCCCACCTTTTTTCCTGAATGGCAATCTAAATCATTAGGAAAAGGGTTGTTACACCCTTGTTACAACATGCCCCTTAGCTCTCATTCGAGCTATTACCCTTACTCTTGCCTCCTTTTGAATTTTTATTCCATAACCAAGGTTGACCAAGTTCTATATGGTAAAGGATGTGCTTTTAGCCCAATTACAAAAAATTTATGAAACCTATTTCTAACTTCTTTTATAGTAGTTGTAGACCAATTTGCATTGATTGTTGCCTTTGCTCGCTTGACTAGTAACCTTTGAGTTATTCTTTTAACCATAGCAAGGGAATCAGCAACTCGTTGGGCCCTGTTATCTTCCTTTTCTTTCCTTTTTTTTGTTTCATCATTTTTACGGTTTCTTCGGCTAAAATTTTTTGTTGCAAAATGTTAAAGTACTCACTTGATGTTAGTACATATGACTAGCTATAATCCATTAATGATTCTTTCCCTCTTGTTTTCCTTGTTAGTAGATGTGGTAAGGAAAGTAAATTTGCAAAATATATTAGCTCTTAAGCTGTTATTATAGAATGATGAACTTGTTGCACTTCAATTATAGGTCCATCTGCATTAGCAATTAAATCATAGATCATTTATGTCTACCCATTAGCATTTGCAATAGTAGGGCTCCTAGGTTCTTCCATGTAGTACTTCACAAGGTGAAAATCTTTTAAGGTGTACCACACAAGATGAAAAGGGCATAATCCTTATTATAGTCATTTTTTACCCTATATTTTGATCTCCATAAAAAATAATGAATCAAAAGTTGTCAAAAATTTTAGAAGGATTATATTTTAAACCATTATAATTCTAGATTCCATCATTATCATTCATAAATGTGTCTTTACATGGTAAAAAAGGACTAGGTTAAAAAAACAAAAAAGGTTGACGTGTGACAAGATTTTGGTACACCTTAAAGAATTTGCACCCCACATTTGAATGTTCATGTTCATCTTTTTTGGAGTTTCAAGCTCTTTTAGTGTTGTTACTATGTTCATCAATTGTGTAGGAGCTCCATCTTCTCCCCATTATTCTTGCCCATTAGTTGTATCATCAAAACCCTCATTATTTTCACCTGAGATGTTTGTAGGTGTTGTTGTGTAGACCTTAGACGACCTAGTCTTGTGATCCATTGCCTTTGGATTCTTATAACCTTAAACCCACTCTTGATATATTTTTTGGACAATGACTGGTCCAAGTTCTTGTCTACCCAATTAGTTAATGTGCACTTGTCTAACTCACAATCATTATTCTTAACCATTGCACTGTTTCTTTATTTCTTGAAAGTAATTTTGAATGGCTTAAAACAACTTACAAAGCATGAAATGTGTGAGCTAATAAGGTGACCATATTTAAACCAAACTCCTATGCTTGTGCAATTGCTTATGTGATCCATGGCCATCTAAAATTAGGAGATGTTAATTAGATTGAGAAATTTCACCAGGATCTTACTATTTGAAAAATGATAGAAATTCTTTGTAGAAGAAAGATGTCATCCATGCCTTGGTTTGTGTTGCCATACATGTATTTGCCTTGCACAATTTGATTTAATCATCCTTGATCCATTCACCTCTAAAGATGTAAAAACTTGGTAGGTAGTCTTTTATTATAGTAACAACACAATTCATCGTTAGCCATTCCTTGGACCTTGGAATGGTGCTATAAACTTGATTGGAACCTCTTCTTACTAATACTTTTGCCTTTGACTATCACCTTGCTTGGATTCCTATTTCATCTAAATTTTAGATGTGATCAAGGTTGTACTTGTGTTGTGTATAGAATGTTTGTAGATTTTAGTAAAAAATGTTGCATGATTGACTTGTGAAACCTTGTGCTCTGCAGACATCCAATCCTTCAATAAGTCGAATGCTTAGCTTTAGATGTCAACATTTGAACCAATACCACCAAGAATTCCCTGGAATTCCATTTTTGAAAGGGGTGGGCTTGGTTTGTGTCAATTTTACTACTTTCATTTTGAGCTAATGCAAGGTGATTAAAAGTCCGCATTCATGCATTCCCAAAATCAAGCCAAAAGTGCTTCATCTTCTTGGTTTGTGAGCACACCTTGTGGCCCTTGTTTTCTTGATCTTGCTTCCCATTTAAGTGATCTAAAAAGGGATGTGCCTGGTATGTGCTAAAACTTGCTAACTTTTTTCAAAGATAGTTTTATTATTTCCACTGCATCCATGGTGTAGCTTCTAGCGCATCAGATGTCCATTGTCCTCATTGTGCCAAGCTAGGAACCCTATTGATTCTTATTGGTTTTTTTGCTTGTGTTGGAATTGTTGGTGGAATGTTCTCCTTATCTATGGATTGTTGGTGTTGCAAGATACTTCATCTCCTATAAAGTGTAATGGACATCATGGTGTAATCCCTTCCCTCCTAATCCTAGCCTCCAGCAAGTTGGGGGGGGTCCAATATGGTCCTATAAAAGGTATATATTTGAACCTCCTATATGAATCCCAAGATCGTAAAAATTGGGTTAGATCTGTATGAACTTCAAGAGCATGTCTTTCCAAAGATGGGTTAAAAGAAATTGTTGCATATAATTTTTCAAAGTCACTCCATTCTAAATTGATATCTATGGTTGTTGTGCAGGTTGTTGGTGTGTACTTGACATTATGATGCAACCTGTTCAAATATGTGAGAATGGGAGTTATTTGATCTCCTTACTACTCTAAGAATTGTAGATTGCTAGATCTAATGATAGTATATATACTTCTTGAAATTTTCTTGGTAGAGCTTATCTACATCAGATGTTCCTATTCTTGCACCTATTCCTGCAAGTGATGCTTTTGTGGGTTTATCCTAGACACTTGTTTGTATGTAGCAATCTTGTGAGCTATTTGTTTCTTTCACATGTCCTAGCCCTTGTTCTGTTTCTAGAGTAGGTTTAGTTTCATCTCTACTTCTTTTAAACCCTTTAAAACTAGGAAACATAAGCTTTATGTAACTTTGGACTTCAACTTCTATAGCCTTGGATAGCGAGGACATTCTTGCAATGATGCTTAAGAGAAATTGAGAAGGTTTCTGAGTTTTGAAATGTATCCTTCTAATATGATTTAGAGAGTTTGTAATTTCTAATTTTGGCAGGAATTTAATGCTCTTGTGCAAATGTACATGCTTTTTTGAGTCATTTATTTGTTATCTTTTGGGATGCAAAGAATTTGTTTTGTATTAAGTGTTGAGACCTTGTTGGGGCAATTGAAAGATTGTTTGCACTCTGAAACCCTAAATCTTTTTAACATTGCTTTAAATGACCCACCAGCAAACAATTGTTCCTTGTAAAGTGGGCTGAAATAACCCTGTTTGTTGTGCTCCTGTACACCCTAGACCAATTTCTTGGTTCCATCAGTGGGACAATTTTTTTATAAAATTGCACCCCTAAACCCCCATTACCAAACACTTCTGTTTCATAAGTTGAATGATGTTTTTTTATCAGTGGTTTGCCACTCACATATGAGTGCATAGCTCATTTGTATAAGTACAATGTTGGTCTGTGATCACCACCCACATCTTTAATATAAGTGGGGTGCAAAGAGTATAAAAATGGCTTTAATTTGACCCAATGCGGAACACAAATTTTGTTGGCTGTGTGGGGGAGCAAAAACAACCAAAAGCTGGTTTTCTTCACCGTGTGTTCAATGATAGGGTGAAATCTGCACAAAGACCTGTGTATTTTATTGCCTTGACCGGCCTCAGCTAGAACAGTTTACCCAATTGGTTAGTGATGGTTGTTTCTACCCTACCCTTTTTGAAAATCCTGCCAAAACCCTAATGGGACCATAGAAAAGATCATAGGAGAGCTCTACATCATTTATTTGTACCCTACTTTCATTGTTTGAGTTTAAGCTTGAAAAGGTGGTCAGTCATCTTGTGATGGAAACCCATGACAGCACAGTTCCCTCCAAGTTCACCTTTAGGGGAAATTGATAAAAAAAATGGACACAAATAATTTATTATATAACTGATTGATTGGCTCTGTAATTTTGGCTGCCATGGTCTCTCCCCTGAGTTCAGTCAGGCCTATCTCCAAGAGGTGAGCCTCAAAATTGCCCCACATTCTCCCAGCCAAATTATTCACTTCTACAATGTAGATTCCAAGTCAGATTTCCCATTCACAATTTTGAATGGGCCATGGGCCCTATCACTGATCTAGTTTAAAACTTTAATGGGCGGTTGCCCAGTTTGGCCAGTTCAAACCTCCTGTTCCAGTTCCAGTTAGTAACAACCAAACCAAAACTGGGTCTCATTTTGGATCCTGTTCCAGAATTGGAACTGGGTTTAAAACTGGACCTAGCTTTGGAATTGTAATGGGAATCAGAATTTTGGAAACAATTTTTTTTTGGAAAATAAAATTTGGAACTGGGGGCTTACTGAAGGTTAACTGGCAGTTAACTGATGGTTCCATAACTGGTCTACCTGAAATCAAACTGGAACTGGGTCTGATTTCCAGAACCAGAATTGTACCCAGGGTTCTAGTTTAAACCATTCTATTTTTATTAAAGAACAGGAGGTTCTTCATCAATGTCAAGAACCGACCAACAAAGGTTTAAACTCCTCCTGAATGTTTAGGGAGTAATTCAATGAGTTGCACACGCTTGGGTTTAACTTCAATAATGTGCTGCATGTTGCCGAGGAATAAGAGCTTATCTTCACCAACAGAGAGACAAGAGAATGAAGACAGAGTTGTTTACTGTCAAAGACAGTTCTCAACATTGTAGGCTCCTGGAAAGGAAGGAATCATGAGAAGACTGTCATAAGTCATAACTGTTAGCTAGTGGTTTAGAACATGAAAGGATTCACACTCGTGGGATTCCTAGGGAGGGGAGGACTTGCTATGTTTCCTAAAGATCAGGGACAAGAAAAAAAAAGAAAAAAACTCGTGTTGGGGAGATGAGCATAAGAGGCCAATAATAGAGTGTGAGATTTTGTGTACTAGAGCTCTTGTGCAGACTTTCTTAAAGAATCCAAAACAACACAATCTTGTTCCTTCTACTGATCTGTCCAGCAGTACTACTTAGACTGGCTTTAAGGACAAAATTTGACAAGATACCCCTGTTCACAGAAATTGTCTTTCATGAAATTCATGGATTCACTTGCCAGGGAAAGTCATTTAGAAATGCATTGAGTTGAGTTATGGCTGCTGCAACACAGATCAAACTCCCGTAGCAACTCGTGGCAACTCACCATCCAGTTATGAATGCTATTCGCAAGCCTGCCATACCTATGTTCCCTTCATTGTGAATGACCCCACTTTGGTGGCCCAATGGGTACATAGTTGAAGGTTGACATCAGCAACACTTTCTGACAGGATGGCAGAATGCAACCACATCATACATTGATTTTGCTGCACGTAAGTTTTAGAATGCAACCCAATTAATCTGACTATCTTTCAAAAGTTTTGACCAATGTTGGGAAGTTGTCTCTTTTTTCGAAGAAAGAACCAGGGGGGTAAGGGATGGGTATATGGACATTGACAGGCAGTTCTGAAGGTTCTCACCCATGACTGGCAGCTCTCAAAAATCACAGAACCAGTTTTGACCTTTTCATCTGGGGTTTTTCAAAATTGAAAAAACCTCAGACAAGATTTGTAGAGTATTTGGGGGAACGATTGCTGAGCAGGGCATTTTGGGAAATGGAATGCCCACACCTGCAGGCATTCCATTTTCCAAAATGCCCTGCATAGTTTTTTTCCCCTTGTGATAGCCAGCCCTTATTCCAGTAAAGCCTGCAGCCTTCAGCCGTACCCTACACAAAATAACCTGGTGAAAGAACCCAACCTAAACCACTCAGGGTTCTTAGCCAGTTCTTTCATGAAATCTGAAATTTTTTTAGTCAAACATTTTGAAAACTTGGAACCCAAGGTTTATTACACTGTGAAAATTGTCAGAAAAACAGGAACCCAAGTTCTGCTATCCTCAAAATTTTCAGACAACCTAGACCCAGAGATTCTTCGATTTCTTAAAATTTTAAGAAACCAGAACCAGAGGTTAGTAACAAAATCAAAGAAGCTCACAACAATGTAACACAAGTTTGCATCAAAATCACATGACGTGATGAAGTCTAGAAATGTTTCAGAATTCAGGAAGCCATATAAAATCCTTTTAGGTTATAGTAAATCTAGCATTGTCCACTGTCATTTCAAGCAAAAGACAATTTCTACCTTTGACCATATAATACAATTAGAAAGCTCATTGGGACATGTACTACAGACACAAATTGAGGCCTGGTTCTTTCAGGATACTTTTAAGGTGACGAGACCTGCATGCAAACATAACTGGTTTTTGGGTGATGTGTCAGCATCCAGTGGGTAGGCTGCATGCTGTTTAGAACCCATAAGTTATTTCAGCCGGCACAGGATTGGCTGAGCACCATAACTTGCATTCAGTCACAAGGCATAAATTGAATGAAAAAAGGGCTCCAGAACTCGTTATTTTCAGTAATGGGTACAAGGCCACTAGTCTATGCACATAATCTCACCACTCCTGCAGCTTGGTTATATGTGATAACCTGTGGCCTCTTGCCAGTTACCTAGTCCATAACATTTATGAAACACTTAATCACTTTGTAGAACTTCATAATCCCAACAATGGTGTAATGACCTCCATATTACTATTGACGTATAATTAGTGCAACCATTTGATAAATCACAGTGTAAAATCCTCATCTGACATACCACCCAAATCTACAATCATATATATATATATTTTGGTATTGGATTTAGTGAAGCATTTTAAAGATACATCTCTAACAATCTGGCATTCTAAACATTAACATTTAAAGTTTTCATGAGAGTGTAAATTTTCCCTTCTATAGAGCGATTTCAAAAATAATTATGAGGGTAACTTAACGGAGTTTAGCAGACGATTGGAAGGGAGGAAATGAGAGTATTTTGCATGTTTTTGTTTATTGTTTGGAACCTTCAGTTACTCCCAATTGCCAGGAAGAAATGTACTCCTCCAGCCTCCCCTGAGATAGAAGACTAATTTAGAATTTGGAGGTTTCTAGGGAACTCGGAACCAAGCAAGCAGACTGACATGCCTCAACAGAAAAGGCCAATTTGGGGTTGTTCCAAAATTCCATTAAAAGTTCTGCTATGTAACTTTACTTGTCAGAAGCTCACTTTGATGCATGTCTCCTGTATTTCACCTACACAAAAGTTGAATAAAGTTATCTAAGATTTCATGAGAATTTTGGGTTCCTTTTGAAATAATCCATCAGGTTGCCAACAGGTAGGTCATAATAACTTATCATAGTTCAATAGCTGGTTTGTTGGGTCTCTGCCAAATAATTATTTAATTTTGAAATTTCTATTTTGACACAAATATATTCCCAAATATTCCAAGAGATGCTTAATTTTCCTTCACAAAAGAAATTTTGAGAAAATTGTGTTTTGAAAATTTCAGCATGTCTAAAAAGCAGTATTTGTATTTTTTTGTCAAACCTGCTATTTCAACCAGTGTAGCCTGTGGCATTGACATAGGTAATATTGAATGAATTTTTGAAAGGGCAAATGTTACTACTTCTTTAACCTACATCTGTAGTCTAATTTCCACTATAATTTAATTTTGTTTTCTACTCTATTTTCAATGAAAAAAACTTAATCAAAATTCAATATCTCTCAGACCTTAGGTCTAAAACTTATGAAATTGCTTTCATGGAACCCCACTTGTTCAGGGGTCTCCCATAATATAGCAAGAGTGTACCCCAATTTCCCCTAAAATGGTGTATTCTGGTTTTATTGAATCTTCAATGACAAAAGTATTGAAATTGCAATCACTCTTGCATCACGAGTCTAATAGTTACAAAACCACCTCAGTGCCCCCCTACTCATCAATATATTTCAGGTGGTATCCGGAGTGCTGCTGAAGGTGCCATGGTTTGGTTATAAAACAAACAAAGTACCTACCTTAATACTAGGATGTATTAACACATAGTTTGCAAAAATGGACTCATAGCTCATGTATGGTTCATCTTGGCATTTCTAGTTTTAATTGGGGTTGGATTTAGTGAAATTTTGGTAGCGAATCTTTGCAATAGTGAAAAAAAAATTTATTAAAAAAAATCTTTTGTAAATTCTCTGTTTTAAAAAGAAAATTGTCAAAAAACAATGATAGTTTAAAAATAACTACAATTGCCTACAATAAGAAAAGGTGCTTAAAGTGTTTTACTCTTATATTTCAAACATATCCAAATTTGACTAAATATACTTATGGATGATCATCACTTGAGCAACATCACAAAATTGAAAAAATAACACTAGTTGGATTTGGTGGCTTGTACTCCATAATTTAGCCAATAGATATGAAGTTTTTTGTTCCCTAGGAAAATTTGCAATAAAAGGCATTCAAGTGCTAAATAACTTATTTAAATCTAAATTATACTTCTAATGCTAATCCTATTCAATCTGTTGCCCATGACATGTTATCTCCAACAATATCAACAGGTTGCTCCAATTTCTCAAAATGAATTATTTTTGATTTTGTTGAAGTTTCTTTGATAAAATTGTTCAATATTCAATAACTTTTGCACCTTAGATTTAAACTAGTGTTGTGCAATTTTTTCTTTTAAAAAGAATCTCAGATCTTGGATTTGATATTATAAAATTTATTTGGAGATTCTTTGAGTGCAAGTTTGAACCCATTTTTTTCAATTTGCAAACCCTTTAGTACTAGCTCAAACATCTTTTTTTGAAATTCAAGAAACTTCGAGCCAAGTTCAAAATTTAAGTCCAATTCCATGTACACATTACACATTCTCCAATGCTAGAGATTGTATGGGTACAAAAATTCACAATGTTAAATTAAAATAGAGATGTATGTAAGTGCAAATTTAACAAGTAATTAAAATTCATATTTAACTATAAATTTCAGCTTATTTATTAATTTGATAATAAAATCAATTTTCCTACCTAAAGATCCTATTTCTATTTTGAGATATGTTTTTTCAACATTTCCAAGTTTTAGTTCCAGATCTAGTCAAGTACTAGTTTCATGATCTAGTTCTTGACATGCCGGTTCCATCGGAAGGGAGTCAACTCGAGTCTAGGTCACAACCCAAACCCCTTGTTTTTACCATGCAAACCATATATCCTCGTAACATTGGTCTAAACATTAAGAAATCACCTTTAACAGTATCAAATACGTAATGAGGTGCATGGTGGTTGGGGGAGATCTCTATATGACAAAGGGGTTTTACCATGCAAACCATATATCCTCGTAACATTGGTCTAAACATTACCAAACCACCTTTAACAGTATCAAATACTTAATGAGGTGTGTGGTGGTTGGGGGAGATCTTAACATGACAAACAAAAGAAACAAACAACTTTTCATAATAGATAGATAGTAAGGAGAGGATGAGGATTGAGCACATTCTTGTGGGGTGTTCAAAAATAGTAAGTACAATATTAGGATTAAAATGTGGCATCTATTCAAGTCCCTCGTTTTCCAAGAGCTGTTGCAAACAGTAGATAATCTGCAGCCCTAGCTTGGAATGCAATTGCACCTTGTTGCATTATTTGGAAATCAACTTGCACACATTCACCTCTTCCGTACTCTTTTAGGGACACAAGTCGGGAGCTGGGGAACAATTTCAATAACCTCCAAGGCAAGCAAACATTGAGAACATTGATGAAACAATTTTGGGGACAATTTTTTTGGAAGGTGATACGACTTCTATTTAATAAAACACTGGGAACAACTTCAAAATAACATGTTGTACAGAACATTGGAAATTTTGAGGAAATTGAGGCCAAAAACAACGAATTTGATAATGCGTTTGGCAAGAACTACATGAACACTTAACTCCTTAAAAGTCAAGCACCTTTTGAGGCAAATTTCTAATTGGAGGCACGTTGGTCAGAGAATTGTTGTTTAAAGAAACTGATGTAGTTCTGAAATCAGTCAATTGTAAGCAGATTAGCAATAACAATTGCTACTCATCTCATCCGCCAAATATAATTGCAACCCCGTTTGATAATTGTTCTGCACCTGATTGTCTCCTTGTTGACTTCGAGCATCAAACCCCATAGGGAAGTCCATTTCAAGTCCTAAACAAACCACCTAAATTGTTTTAGAACCTTCTAACTTTTGTGACACACCTTTGGAAGAACAATAGGAGCCCATGTGGAGAGGAAGCTGCCTTCAACACACCACAGCCCTGAAAATTTGAGGGCACCATCCTTCTTGAAATTTGAATTGCAAGTATGCGCCCTTATTGTCTCGACCATACCAAACATGGTAACCACAAAGGAGAGCTAGTAATATACATCCATACTTCCCTTTCCTTTCATTACCCTAGGTTGAAAATGGTGACATATGTTTTAGTACCATAATTTTCATGCAGCCAACGGGAAGGCCCAATGCACTTGGGGAGAGGGGGGCTGGGAAGAGATTTTTTTGGGGGCTGTTCCCAATGTGTTTCAATTGAGTTCCCAAAGGATTCCCCAAAATGGGAAGCACCTTTATGCTTCTATTGGGGAATGCCCAATGTTTTTAAGAAAATTGTGATGACCAATCAAAGTGGCCCCGATTAATTTTGGGCGAGCAAGTCCTTTCTCTTTCCCTTGCAAATTTGGTGGACTTTGACAATTACATAAATCCAACCGTCCATAGTTCGAACACATGAATCAGGGGCCAACTAAAAATTGTGCAGTTTGTTTTGATACTAAGGCTAAGAGTTATGACTTCAAATTCAGAAATGTTGGTTCCAATACTGGTGTAGGTTTACATGAACCGCTTTTGCACTAATTAAAATATTTTTTAATTTTCGATTTTAGTCAGCCCATTTTGTGAGAATTTACCCCAGACAAAAGTTGTGCACTCTTCAGTGCAAGTGCACAAGAAAGTTGCGCTTGAAGAGATTCTTGGTTGGATTTCAACCCAGGTTTGAAGTTGAAATGCCTATCAATGACACATAAAACAAAGTAGGCAACTTCACACATATAACACAATTTTTTCTCTTACTAATAATATTATATGTTTCTTCCATGCAAAGAATTCCAAGTCAAAAAACCATGTGTGAAACAGTGTTTTTTTTCTCTAATTTTGTGATGTACCCAAGGTGGCAATCATGCATAATCTGATTTAGCCAAATTTGGTTATTATAATATGAAAAGAAAAATAATTAACAACCTTATATATTTTTGGCTACCTACTTGAGCCATGTATAGAAATCTGGCCATTTCTTAAGATTTTTTAAATTTCTTCTAAATGATGATTTCTAAAGTTTTGCACAAAAAAGAGAGCTGGTGCAGCAGAATTGAAATCCTCAAAAATATATTAATTATTTGATGGTTACTTGTCCAGCTCAATCAACGACAACGGTACACTACAACATATTTAAGAGTCCAAACCAGTTTGGAGCAGTTGTTTATTTTTATGAACAACCTCAGACTGGTTTCAGTTCTAAAACTAAATTAGAATGGTTTTGGTTTCTGTTCCAGGTATGAATGGAACTGAAATCCAGTTCCAAGTCCAGTTCCGGTTTAATTCTTACTACTGGAACTGGAACTAACGAGTGGCTCTAAGTTCTAACCCACCAAACCCAATCCAAACCAGTGTTGGGGAGATAGATCCATTGTTACTACAGTAAACTCTCTCTAAACTAATATCCTTGGGATCGGCCGGAAGATATTAGTTTATGGAGGATATTAGTTTACACAAATTATATGGGGGGTAACAAAAATCATTCCGGAACCTGCCAGAGCAGCATGGAAGGTAATGGAGGTAAGTAGAAGGTCATGGATCATTGGGGAAGGTAACGGAACCTTGTAGAGCTTGGTGGAGGATCTAGCTCTGTACTTTCGAAGGTGTTTCCTCTGATTTTATCGTTTTTTTGGTGCCATATGTATGATGTATTAATTTATAAAATGCTATGAGACCGAAAGAAAATATTGATATCAGTTTATGAAGAATTATTAAATTAAGTATGAGGCCCGCCACGGGCCTGTGCTCGCATATTAGTTTAGAGAGAATATTAGTTTACACAATATTAGTTTAGAGAGAGTTTACTGTATATACCAACCCCATAAGAGTAGGTACATAAATATATCAGTCAAAGTAAAGGGTATATTAAGGGCTTTGCAAAATTATCAGTTTGGGCTTCATCCTACACTTGAATGCCTCCATTACACACACACACACACATAGATATATATATGGTTATCAGTGTCTGTTTCTGATAACCACCTAACACTGGTAATGACTAGTGTTGACGAGTTATTGCAATTTGACCCAGGTAACCAGTTGGGTATCAATAACATACCCACCTTGTATTGAATTTTCAAATTTTAATAACCTACCTGGATGACACAGTTATCATCCAGGTAGGTTGTCAATCTTACAATAACACTACACATGATTATGATAGGAATTTTTTTTTTAAAAACAGGGGAAATAATTTAATCATATTAATACACAGCTTTTAAAATTTATATCATATAACCAGTGTATACCCAGAAATATAACAGGCGGTTCTCAACTGAGTGTTTGAGAACTGAGACCCTTCTGGACAACTAACTGACAGTCATCACTCAAAACATAAATGGCTGGGTAAACTGATAACCGAGGGTATTACTTTGACATCGATATTGATGCAGGGCGGGTCTAAATTCTTGACCCTTTTTTTTATATAACCTGCCTGGCCAGTTGTAGCCAAAAAGAAATACCCGGCCCACACTGGTTATGCTTCCAAGATGGGGGTGTCTTTTGTCTCCTTGATTGACCACCGCAGTGGCAGCCGAAGACGAAAGAATCACACCGTACCTACCTAAAGGTCAGTGTTTTCTATAGGAAATGTTTTAACGTCGCCTAAATGGCGACCATTCCTAAGAAGGTTTAGCCAAATATGGCAATAAACCTAGATATGCAGTTCGCAAATCTTTAATCGACCTTTCTATGTCTATTTATGGCTACACAATCAAAACCAAGTATAGAAATCTGGTGAGTTTTATTAAAAAATTCTCACGTCTGGCGGTTGAAAGCCTTCAAAGAAGTCACATTAGTGTAAAATTTTGAATTTGTGTTCTTGGCGAAATTTCGCCAGTAAAACAAAGGTTGCTACTGCACTGGTACTAGCAGTGTTTTGTTTTTTTGAGTTTTGCCCCAAAAAAAAATCTTCTCTCTTTTTCTTTTTTTGGAATCTATACTAAAAAACACAAAAATTTCCAACCTTTTCTAGTTTTAGTTTCGCGAGTTTTGCCCCCAAAAAATCTTTTGTTTAATCTACACTAAAAAAAACACGAAAATTTCCAATCTTTTCTCTCTGTTTTTTTGGGGTCGTCAAGTGGAGAATTCGCCAAAAGAAATTGGTACCAGCTGATGCGGAAGAGAAGGGATGAGAGCCAGAGGAACAACGCGGACGGTCGGAGCGGGCCGGGGAGCTTGGCGGGCGCGGGGAGCCGGTGTGGGACCCGCGGTAAAGGCGCGCTGTGCCGTTGTCGCCAAGCCTTTGACCTAGAGCGAGGGAGAGAGAAGAGGGGGGAGGGAGTTTGCTCGGAATTCCTACCTGTTTCCGTATTTCATGCGAGCCACAGTCAGTCGTTCATCGCCGCAAAGATGCTCTGTTGGTCTCCTGCAACTAGAGCCACTGGTGCTGCAATAAGTATAGAGCCGGATCACTGCAGTTTCCTTTGAACAAAGTTACAGGAGCTTGCAGGAGCCTAAACCAGCAGCCAGCTATAACAAGACCAAAGAGTTGTGATTGTTGTACAGATCCCACGAATCATTGATCATGATGGTCGCTAGAATTGCAGAGACTGTGGCCAGCTTGATGAGTCCAGTAGTTCACAGTAGTGGTCATGATCAGAGCCAGCAGCAGCAGCAGCAGCAGCAGCAGGCCGAGAATATCAGTTTGCAGGTGGGCTCCTGCACACAGTCGACCACCAGGCTGCTGCAGCAGCAGCCGCCGCCGTGGATGTCATGGAACTTGGGCATGACCACCAGCACCAGCAACAACAACGTCGAGAGTCGAGAATTCTATCATGGAATGCAGCTTAGCAGTAGTAGTAGTAGCAGCTCGACGGGTGTTGCTGCTGGGAGGATGCAGGCGAGTGCAGACCGGCATATAATTCCAGACAAAAGTTTGGATTGGAAGAAGCAGCTTGGCCTGATCAGCCGCTTGGAGCACCCGGCAGCTCGCGATCAGTTAGTGCATCCCATTGCAGGTTTTCCTCTTGACGACGACAACGGCTGTAGTTTGACGTCGTTGGTAAATGGTTACAAGACGGCGGCAAGCTTTGGTGGTGATCTGCAGCCGCGAGTTACGACTACGGGGAGCTTCATTGTTCCTGGGTGCGCTGAGTTTACTCATGGCTCGGCCCTAGGCTTGCTGAGTAATTCGTCGATTCCACCTGCATCTCGACATCATGCGCCTAAGTCTTCCTTGTTTGAGTTCGGCGGCACCCGCGGCTCATGCAGTACTCCAAGTTTTTGCGTTGCAGCATCACCGGTAACGGTCGACCCTGCGATGCCACCCAAGCAGCTGATGGCGTCTCATGATGCAGCAGCAGGTCTGGTTTCTTTCCACGGATCAACAAACCACGATCCCGGAGCCACGAGCTGCTGCCTTGATTCCCCGCCCGGCATGGTGGATTCCGATCACTCTAACAGCAGTGCAGCAAGCCTGATCAGCTTTGACGAAAGCAGCTTGCAGGAGGACGCAGGGCATTACAACGTGGTGCAGAATCCTAGCAACAACAGTTTCACCTGGATGCAACAACAAGCTGCAGAGAACAGCTTCGTGGATTCTCGCTTCTGGATGCACCACCAACCCTCAACAACGATGTCGCCCGATCTGCATGCGTCTGTTCACAGGCCGATTGCAGCTACATCGACAGCTATTTCCGAGTCGCATTTCTCAGAGGATACAATATCAGCTTTCCGGATGAACCCGGCGTCGACGCTGGACAATGTAACTGCTGGCATTGGCAAACTGGGGCATCTCGCGGGCTCCGTGCGAAGACCGCATGCGGTGGTCGTCGAGAGCGCCGATGAGTCGACACACAATTGCGGGCCGCGGCGCTGGTGTCTTCAACAGGAGTGGGTAGATCAGCAGACCATGCAATCCTCGACAGGACAGCAAGGTATGGACTGCAGGAGACTAGAACCAACTCTGTGCCAAGTTGATCTCTCCGTTCATGGGCTCTAGTCCCAGGTCTGCAGTCTTTGAGAAAAACTTTCTTGTATGCAGAAACTTTCTCACCTCCTCTGTTGCAGCATGCAGTCGCATCATTGCCTCCATCTGCAGAAGAGAGTGTTCACAAAATTGTATCCCGAGGCCGCGATCATGGGTCGACCGAGATTCTCAACAACAACATACATCAGCAGCTGGCAGCCGGAGCTACCATCACAAACAGAAAACGGTCGAGTCTTGAAGCCATGGTCGATCAGACCTCAGATAGGCTTGCAGAGTTGGTGAGCCCGTGGATTCCTGCAAATCAACACAGGCAGCTCGGAGCTGGTCTCGCCTCTCTTCAGGCCGGGGTTCGAACATCGAAGTTCCAGAGCATGGAAGCTGGACGTGGAGTTGGGTGTGACGACGACGAGCAGGCTGCAGGTAAACTAGATCCGGCAGCTGTGAGTGCGCTGCTGTACGAAGAAAGACAAGCTGCTGCAGCGACAACCGAACAGAATCTGCATCACTGTTTCCTGCATCTTCAAGACTCCAGCTTATCTGATCATCATCATCTGAGTAGCCGGCCTCCTCCTCCTAAGGTGCGCCGTCGTCACGGCACGGCAACCGATCCCCAAAGCATTGCAGCGCGGACTCGGAGGGAAAAATTCAGCGACCGTATCCGCATCCTGCAGACCCTTGTCCCGAACGGAGAGCGTCTTGACACCGTGTCGACGCTCGGTCAGACCTTAGAGTACGTCCGCTTCCTGCAACACCAAGTTTGGGAGTTCTACAACGGCGGCAACGAAGCTGCTGCTGGTGGACGTCCTCATGAGTCCGAAGCTGCTGCCGCCATGCCTGAGAAGTGGAAGGAATTCAAGGAACACACCATAACCGCCGGAGCTGATCACATTGTTGCTTAAACCGATCCCTTGCAGACTAGCTGGTCAGTCATGCGCAGGATGAGGAGGAGGAGGAGGAGGTCTGATCTGGGGTGTTTGTAAAACTAGAACCAGTGAAGAAGAAGAAGAAGAAGCTGAGATCAGTTCTAGTTCTGAGGTCTGATCAGTACCAAACATTAGTTCAACTGGTGAAGTTCTAGTATTGCACAATATCTGCAGGCAGCCTCTTGACTGTGCTTCTAGAAAACAAAGTACTTATGTGTGACACCGGCCAGCTTCGATAAAAAAAAAGATGAAGATCATGAGACACTCCTTCTGGAGTGCAGCTTGCTTGCTAGACGACTACTACATGTTCGTCATTCTTTCGTCTTCGAGTGTACAAGTAATATTATTGTAGTTAATTAATCAATATAGAAACTTAGTTCCTGCATGTATGTATGTATGTACGTGCAGCTGGCTAGCTACAATGTGCAGCAGCTGTGATCATGGCTCAGGCTGGAGCTCCCCGGACGTGTCTCTAAGTCAGTGATCAGAGACTAGAACTGATTCCATTGTTGCTGGCCAGTGCAGATCATAGCCAGCTAGAAGTGACTGAGATCGCATGAGTCCTTGGGCATTAGCTAGCTAGTAATGGGCAGGCTGGACAAACAATCTAGTACCATCATCATCATCATCATCATGCAGTGCGCCTGCTGATCACTCACTGCAAGCGTTAGTAATTGTACTGATCTGCATGCATGCAGCCCTACGATCAGCTGTATAGTAATCACTACCAATATATATATATATATATAGAATTATTTTTTCTCATGAGCTTGATTTTACTCATTTCACTTCATGCGTGGTACTCTTGAACAAGTCTTGGGTCTGATTGCATGTGCGTCGTTGTTGAGAATTACTAGTGCAGAACTGGATCACTTAGTTGGTGTGTCAAGCTGGGCCAAGCTGGGCCAAGCTGGGCAGTGTTCACAGTTCCACCAAGTTCCAAACTGGTCATCTTTTACTTAGGCACAGATCTGGCAGGCTCCTCTTTATGTTTGAGTCTTGTGGACGTCCTGGTGGCCATTTGATGATCATGACTTAGATGTAAAGATTTCATCTTTTTTTTGGTGTTGGATATAATATTAAACTTGGACAAAAATCAGCTCCAGGCAGGAGGTTTTTATGTGCAGGCCTGAACTAGTATGCAAGGAGATCTTCAAGTTTGATCTGATCTTCAAGAAATTAGCAGGTTGATCAAATATGGATCCAACTACTCGACCCAGTTTCTGATCATGAATGTGCAGCCTGTTGCAGAATATTGTAGTACTTCAAATTGCTTATACTGTAGTTTCAGATTAGAGGCATGAACTAGTTTTGGGCAACAAATTTGTTATGTACCAATCCCTTCCTCATGTCAAATCATTTCTGGCAGTGATTGAGTTTGTACAAGTTCAAAGCCAGGTGAAAGTGGATCTGTCCAAGGTTGATGCAGTTCTTTGGACCATCTAGCTTTTATCAAAAAACAAGTTTCCAAAAAAACCATACAACTATAGTTCACAAAATTATACAAATTTTTTTGTTATATAAACAATTACATATGACAGGAATCACGATCCGATAATTTCATATTGGGCCAATTATTTGCAGCTCATAGATAGAACAATGGACTCAGAATTTCTAGCTGTGCTTCAGCAGAAATTTTATTTTTCCAATTGCATACTTCCCAAGACACTGAAGAAGATTTATGAACATTTATACTAAAAACAGTTTATGTGACATTTATGAGCATTGTTGTGCATACTGCCCAAGACACTCAAGAAGATGTGATTCTTATTAACTAAACTACTTCAAGTTTCTCCACTAACTTTATGAAAGCTCAAAATCTTCCAATACTTCAATCACACTCATCAAAACCTTGGCACAAAATCTGACACCCATCATATTAACTTTTCTACTTCAGTTTGCTTATAGAGGATTGCAACTCACCACCCAACATCTGTGTTCTTCTTTATTTTTATTGAGAGTTTAGGGTTTGTTTGGGGACTGTTGTAGTACATGGCAATTAGCTACTTTCTACTTTGTAACTTTAGGGTTAAATTAGTGAGGAGACTTTCATTGGAGGGTAGTTTTTTTCTTTTTCTAATTAGCCTTGAAAGCTAGACATTTTTGCTTTTTCTGTTTGCTGGAAATGGTGTGGTCATGTGTTGATGGCTAGTGGCTGCTGATAAAAATGTGCTTTCTACACAATTTCTCATGTTCAAGGTCATAATATAGATTTGTATACCTGTGCCAGTGTGAGAATTGTGCATTGGAAGATGAGGGAAGTTCAGAAGGGAGGAACAATGTCTAAGTCTGCAACCAAATTAGTTCATTTATGTTTGATTGGTGCAATTAGTAAATGGAAGAATTAGTTGTTTAGGTTAATGGATGAAAGCAGGACAAAGTAGATAGCCACTTAGATATCTTGCCTTTTCCAAAATATAGTAGAAAGTAGATTTGGCAAGACTTGTCACATTGTAGAAACCCTTCAAATACTTTACTCATGGTTTAATGTCTGTACATCCCTTGTTGTAACATCTTAGAATGATTTTTCCTCATTGCATTTGGACTTATAAAAGTTTGTAAAAAGTAAGTACAAAGTCATATCACATTTTGAAGGTTTGGATCTTCTTTTGACAATGGAGACACAATTCATAAACATCATCAACACAACACACTAATATTGAAAGCTTGCACCAAACCAATTATTTCTCCCTTTCAAAAGAAGTCAAATTACTTCATATCTACCACCACTAGGCTTAAAAGTTCACAATAATCACACACTACAAATGCCCCATTTAGTCAGTATTTTCAACTTTTAAGATTAGTATCAACAATGAACACTAGTTTAGAATGACTGTAGGAAAAAGAAAAAACAAAATCTTTTCCTTGGATGACTTAGTTTTTGTTGCATATTTATCAAATTCCCCAATCTTTTTTGTATTAGAACATCTACTTTTTGTGAATTTTAATTTATCATGTTTTCATGTGTGGATGAAATTCATCCATGAATGACATATTTATAACTCCATTTGAAGATTGTATTATATATTGAACATGTTTTCAATATATTTTCAAGGATTTTACAAAAGTTACCATATCTCTCGTTGAAATCAAGAGATGTCATTTGTAATACCAATGAAGCCTAAAATTCTGAGTTATTGTACTTTTGGAAAAGGATATCTGAAACATTAATATCACAATAATTGGGGCAATGTTTTGTGCTTTCTTTCCAACAAGGGTTAACCTTCAATCATGCAGATTTAATTTCATGTTTTCTATTAACTTTAAAATCATTTTCAATTCTAAAATTGTTACCATTATTTTACAAAGAATTGGTGGTTACAGGGCTCTCTATTCATTATTTCCCATTATGATATAACCATCATCATCATTTTTTTATTGATATTTTAAAATTTTATAAATGTTCATAAGAAAATACATTAATGAATTTAACCCTAGTTCTTATTATTAACCCAATCCTTCAAGGTCGCACTTCAAATCCCCATGGTGATTTTGACCTAAAATTAACATTATCTAAAGGTGTTGATGTAACCAAAATTGGGGGCAAAAAAATTTTGGCCACCACACCATTTGCATTACCTCTCATACACAACTTATTCACACAATTGAAAAGTTTTATTGATATTTTAAGAAATCATTATTTATTTGATTGAAAAACTAAACCAAAAATTAAACATTTTGACATTTGGTCAATTTGATCATTTAATTATACTAAACAAGTCAATTTGAAAATGTCCAACTTAATTGATGGTTTTTTTATTGATTGTAAAATTGTCTTTTTAACTAGTCAAATCAAACCAAAAAAAAGGTAGTCAAAACATTTTAATTTTAAAGATAGTTCAATTTTTTAATATAAAAATATAATTAATAAATAAATAATATGTAGCTATCTACCCACTCACCCATGACCTACCTACCTACCCACCATAGCCTCCTACCTACTTATTCACAACCCACTTAAGTACTATACATGGACACACATGTACAAAATATATCACAAATATACATATTCCACATAGTGTATGTTTGTTTAAAAGGGATTGAACTTTGATCTCCTTGATTCCACACCAATGTTTTGGCCATTAAACCATCTCACCATTTTGTAAAACAATATGATACCAAATGCATTTAACATGTTTATTTGAATTTCATGAAATTTTTTATCAATCTGTATATCAATATTTGGACTTCAATTTTTTTCATAAGTAAATAAATATTTAACTAAATAGATAGGTAGGTACACATGCCTACCTACCTAGATTTTTAGATGTACATACCTACTTATGTAAACTATAAGTAAATATGTAGGTAGATAGTAGGTAGGTAGGTAGATAGGTAGATGCTTAAATAAGTAGATAATAGGTAGGTTGATAGATAGATAGATAGATAAGTAGATAGGTAAATAAATAAGTAACTAAGTAGGTTAATTGGTAGAAACTAATTAGGTAAGTAAATAATAAGTAGGTAGATAATAAGGTAGATAATAATAAGTTGGTAAAATATAAGTAAAATGTAAGTAGGTAGATTGTAAGTAGGTAGGTAGGTAGCCTAGCGGGCATAGCAAGTAAGTTAACTAACCAAATTAATATGGCCAATTTGACTAAACATGGCCATTCAATATGGCCGATTTGACTAGGCCATGGGCATCTTGATGGACTATTTTGAAAAATTGTCCTTCTTGATTAAATGTATGATTTCACACTTGGTCAAAATGGTCATTTTAATCAAAAAAACGAACCAAAAAAACCATGTATATTTCATGCCCCATGCATTTAATCAAAACGAACATTCTTTTGGTCAATGTGAACAATCTAATCAAGTTGAACCTTTTGAAAAATAATAATTACTTATAATGTGATAGTATCTTGGAAATAAACTTCTAGGAATTAACACACACCCACTACCACTCAAACACATTCTATTTACTTCAATCCTTAACAACCTTCAACCAAAGATAATGGATCAGAACTCTCACAAGTCACCTCTCAAATCAGTGACAAGTATCATCCTTTCCACACAAGGAGAGATACCCAAACTATTCCCTTTGTTTGATCAACCAAAAAATTTCTAACCCAAGGACCTTTATTCCATTATCCCACAACAAAGGAGAATTTTCCCAACCTTGTGCGCATTAGACTCGTAAGACCTATGAACCTAAACATTGTCATCCTTTCCACCACCTCTAATTTCAAATTAAAGAAAACACAACACATCACACACATTATTCTACTATACAACTTCAAAAAAAACTATTTACTCAGCAAAAAGGAAAATTGGGATACAACTTTCATTTTGTCAAGAACAAAAAAACCCAAAACAACATCAATTTTCAAAAAATACTTAGCATCCTATGCCAAGAATGTTGCTCCTATAAATCTTTCCTTCTCACTCTTTATCTCCTCCATTTGTCAAATTGCATTCCCACCATACAACACCACCATCCAACAAATCCTCACAAAGCTTATTAGCCAGCGCAACACTCAACCACAAACCAAAAATGGAAGAAAAGAAATAATAGCATAATCATTGCTAGCCACCATCGCCTCTATTGTTCAAGCTGCCAAAAGGTGACAATCACATCACCATGCAATAAAGCACCAAAAAAAACCCCTAACTATGTCCTACAATACACATGATATGCCTTTAGGTCATGTTGAATCTTGTATTTGTCAATTTGGTGTATCAAAGTAATTTTGAATTTGGAACTTCAAGTGCCTCTCTTCTTAAAGGAATCTAAATCACATGGAACATGAATACTTTGTGAAACAAATGTATAGAGAGAGAGTCATGGCTTATTTCACTCTTGTGGTGAATATGTAAAATTATAACAAACATTATACGCTTTGCTTGTACCCCAAATGCAAAAACTTACAAAATCAAACTTCAGGATATAATGCAAAACTTTCATTCACATTTGTCTCAAATATTTGCACATGGTTTGGTGAATCTTTTAAAGTTTATCAAGCATTTGAATTCAAGCACATTGCTTTGGTAAATCTTTGCAGTTTTTGCCATGTGTCTAAGTTCAACCACATGTATGATTAAATCTATTAAAATTTACTAAAATATATAAAATGTTTTATATTGAAATGGGTGCAACCACAATTGGGGGACACAAAAAAAAATGTCTTGATACAAAATCATATTAAATCTCAACTTTGACTGACTATTATGAATTATTTAGTATAACTTACAAATTATATTTTTTTATTGGTTTGTTAAATTAATTTGTACATTAAAATCCATATGGTTAAAAATAATCATAATTTTCATGATTAGAAAATGTTCATAAGTGTCTTGAAACATAACTAAGCAACCTATCCCAATGCTCAAATTTATCCAAAGAAATGTTTTTCTTTAAATTCAAATCGCTTCATATTTTAATCAAAAATAAATAAAATATGTTTTACATGATAACATAAATTTTTAATATTATAAAAGATCCAATTTCATGAAAATGATGCTAGAATTTTTAAATATATATTTTTGGGGTTACAAAAAAAAATTAAACAATTTTTTTATTTTTTTAATAACTAAGTGAAAAATTCCAAAGATTTGGAAGAAAGTAAAGACACATGCATTACAAAAAAAACCAATCATTTTCTGATTTTTTTAAATAAGACCTTGGCACTCAAATTGCAAGAATTAGAATTGGAAACATCTTCCAGTGTTGCATTCATTATAAGTTTCTGTTTCTAAAGAATATTTTAAATTTGTTGAATTGTTTTTTGCCACCCATTTTAACCCACACTGATTCCAAAGACCCAAACATACATATCCACCATCCATTGTTTAATTTAATGTTCATTTTGTCGCAAGGATTAGAACATGGGCTATGGTTCCTATCATGATACCCTAACTATAAAACACCTTCTTCAAAAATGCAATTGTCAAGGAAAATGATGCTTAATAAAAATAAATAATTTACCTTTATGTTGGATGAAATTTTGATAAGACTAATTTTTGTGGATTATGAATTCTTACCACATTTCGGTACACCAAAATTCATTCGCACTTTATGCAAGACACACTCTGGATTTCAAGTGAACTCAAGCTGAGCATGATAACAATTACAAATTCTCTGCAATGAGTTTGACTTCCAGTGTTTCCAGTGTAGTTGGTAACTCTTGATGTTAAAACCCTTCTTAGTTCCAAAATGTGACCAACTCATTCGCTTACTCAGATCCAAACATGATCAGGACAAGATCATCCAAACAATCCAATGTGTTGGAGACACAGTTGCATTACAAGTTCATTGCTCATGCCAAAGTTTTCTAAGTCACAAATCATAGGGCAACTGTAAATGGATAGGCAAATTGGCTATGCTAAAGGTTGAGCAATGTTGCACATGGATGGAGGGAAATATGCATCAGCAACTCTATGCACAATGTTGCATGATAATCTACTCAGATTCTATTGTTGCCTCACTCTCTCTTCAGAATGCTTGGCATCTATCTGGAAGCCCTATCTGGTGCTTGACCACTTACTTACTTTCCTCTGATATGTTGCTTTGTTCTGTTTGTGTTAGGTGTTCACCTGGTCTTCTTGCAACTCCTCCTAGCACCCTGTACTGCTCCAGTTTGCACTTCATCCCAGGTCCCATGCATTTATGCTCAGCAGAATTTCCAGCTCATTGCAACATATGCCAGCAGCTCAAGTTGCAGGTTGAACTCGTCAAACTGTTGCCACCATGCTGCCATGCAATGCAGCACGATTGTCTTCATGAACTCACCGGATAGGTCATGCACACAATCCAGGTACCCATTAGCCATTACTGATTGGATGCACCATTACTAAGTCAAGTAAACAGACCAAGAAAAAAGACCAAACTATTAAGTTACTGTGACAGTTGCATTGTCAGCACAGTCAACTGCTGCTACTAGCAAGGGTTGAGCATGCAGAAGGCAGTAAGAATATGCAGCAAGAGATGAATGAGGGAATGGTAAGGGGTCAGTGGTGGCACTGCTCTGTAGTTACTCCACTTCTTGCTGGACCAGAGTGTACCTAGCATGAAGTCCAAGATCAATAGCTAAGCATCACTTACAGCTGCCTTCAGGTCTTTGTGACCCCTTTCTAGCTCTCAACTAACACATCTCATACTGAATCTCCTGAATTGCTCAAATTCAAGTGAAAGTTAAATTCTTCATCTCTTCTTGAACCACTCCAAAGATATAAATATACGCATATATACCACTTTTCAGTGATTGCACAGTTGTTGCACATCCACAAAACTAGCTTACATGAGAAAGGAACTACAAAAACAGAAAAAACACAAGCATCCAAGTTGTTACCAGACCTTCTTGGGAACATATACCCAGCAAACAATCGCCAAAGCAGTTTACAATGTCACGCCAGGAGGACCATTCAAGTAACATCTTTGAGAGGAGTAATTGCTTCCTATACAGTTGAATGAACACAGGAGCAATTTGCTCCAGAAGCTGCAAACCTGTTAGCTATTAGTTCAAATATGGTACAAAAGAACAGAATCCAAGCTGGAAGGTCCAATCCCAGCTCTTCTGTTATCTTTAAGAAGTCACAACCAGTTATAGAAAGTAGTCAGGTGCAGGCTTTTTTGATGGATTGCCCCTTGCTTCCCGTCCCATCACCAACAACCAGACAATAAATCCCTTAGGCCCACGCATTGACAATGAACTGTTGACCCAATATTGTACTCCTTTAAAGCCAGTCTGAAGCGAGCTTCACAGTCCTCACTGCTTGAATAGATAACACAGCAGCCATGAGTAACATATCAATGAAAAAGAACTCCACATTAACACCTTAAAGGTGACCATACTATTAAGTTCCAGCAAAATCAAAACTAACACAACAAGAATGAGTGACATCCTAACCTTGAGAGAATCACCCACAAAGTATCAGACCATCACCTTCATTATGAATGGCAATGACTAGCTGCCATGACTTCCCACTGATTTCATCAGCTACTGATCATGGATATAGATAAGTTTATCATTATCTGCTAATTATATCAATTACAGAAAATCTGAGTGCATGGTTTCTGTTGCATTTGTGGAACCAGGAAGAAGACTCAGTCATGATGTCAGCTTGAGAGACATAGCTACTACTGACACTCCACTATTGTCCAGATATTATACTTCATCTTAAGCCAGTCCAAAACAAGCATCACAGTGCTCACTCACTGTTGCAGCCCCTAGTTGCCAGCAGACCCCATCATTGATCAAATGAGCAGCAATATCATGGTGACCCTAAGTTAAGGGAAATGATACACACTAACATCAGCTAACAAACATATCTGTATAACAAATATTGCCAATTTGCCACCACAGCAACTGTGAACATCACTATAGACAGTCTTGGTTATGACATAACAGAAAATGGATATACCTGACTGCCAAGACTAGAGCTTTAGAGGAGGAAACAAACCATACAGAAACACATTACACTGACCTGAGGGGCTGCTTCAAAGACTGTGAACTTTTTATTCAAGTTCGAGTATGGCTGCAACATTCCCACACCTGTTCATTAAAACATCAGTTGTTAGTGAATTGTCTAGTACCCAAGCCATAACTGTAAAATCCACCAGTGACAAACACCTGATTGACTCATAGAACAACACACAGGAACAAGCAGCAGTCACACAGTGGCAAGAAGAGATCAAACATGACAATAAGATCCAAATTGCCAAACAGAATCTATCATGCTCATTTACACCACAGTCAGCAAAACACGTATGCAATAACCAAGACAGTTACCAAACCATCATTGTACAACACATGTAGAATCAACAGCAACTAAATTGGCCAAGCCCAATGACTGAAATGGTCGATTGGCTACAGATCCCCTTGTCATAACTAAGTAGAACAGAGAGCCCCAAGCCTATGCAACAGTACCTGTAGCAATAATTTGGAGCTGACCAAACAGTAACAACATGATTGTTAAACATCCACTTATAACCTTCCATTACGAGTTGGTGTGCACGGCAAATGGTTTCAATTTTGTTTGTGTGGTTGAATGTAGTTGCAATATTGCCCCCAAACAAGTACCCTGCTCCTCAAGGACTCAGCCCCCAGCCCTCTATCTCTTCAGGATCTGACCATAGAAGGTCACACATGGCACCATCATGGGGCACTTCTTGCTTTCGATCAATTTTCCTGATCTGATTGCCAAAACCTTTGATAAGCTCATCCATTTTACAGATGCAAGGACTGCAATCATGCTCTATTCTAACTGTGCGTGTGCACACCATTACCAACCCTTTGTTGTCCTTGACGTGGAGCCTCTGCCACCAACTGTTTCTCCATAAACATTTTGCGACGCAACTGCGGAGAGATCAAAAACCTTTCCATATAGCAACCAAAAAGCTCAATTGTCAAACTAGGCCACCCCTGTAATAGCATCAACACACCTTCTAAGCAACACAACTGCAGACAGTAATTTCAGAAAACAAGAAACCAAATGCACTTCACTGTAACAACCTTAATGAAGAGCCAGCAACACAGCTTTCAGAGAGGGAAAGAAGGTGGACATCAAAACCCAATCAAGAGCATAAAGGGAGGGCATTGTGGATTCTAATCCATGAGTGCCCTCATACACAATGTGGACAGAGAAAAGTTGCAGCTGCAATACAGAGATTCCAGCATCCCAAAAAAGAATTGCACCTGGTCCAAAGTTGTTATGGAGGGAGAAAGACCACCATGAACGCTAAAAATGCGGTTGTCAATCAGAGCAGATAGACTGCCACACAAGAAACATAAACCCCGTAAACATGAGTTACAACGTCACTGGACTCAGTTAAGCTGAATTTCCTATCCATACAGCAGACTTAGTAAAGTGACCCTTGCTTCCTAAGAGCAAGCAACAACCAAAACAATTCAATTGCAATATCTGGGACGTCACCATCCTTGAAAAAACGGTCACCAAAGCCACAAGAATGTAAAGGAAAGATTACGAACCTCAAATAATCAAAGATGTCAGTACAGTACCGCCACACATTGACTGAACCATACTTCCGCAAGCACTCATCATAAAAACCATACACCTGCCACAGTGTTTTCCCATCAGAAATCAACCCATGTAAACCCTGACTCAATAGCTACAGAAAATTACTTACCACCAGTGCTGCCAAGCAGTCAAGTAAACCCTCTGTATTGCTCCTCTTAGATTAGCCATTCCTCAGATGTTCCACAAACTGAAACTTCAGAAGCATTGTGGAAAGACCATCCATGAGACAAGATGGCCAAGGATCAGGGAACAGGTACTGTGAAAATACCTGAGTAATTTGACGACTCTCATGATTGCCACGAATCAGGGTTATTCAGTCTGGATAACGCACCTGGATCAGCAAGCCAGTAATCAATAATGGCACAAGTTGTTTTCAGAGAGAACAAGAAATATGAGCTTAAACTATATTTCTGACAATATGTGTTCATTTTTTGCATCTCAATCACAAAGGATATCTAGACACTCATCCACAAACCTGCTGCAAGAGGATAAAGAAAACCTCTGATTAGGGGTTCTCTAATAGCAATCCAATGTCACATTCATTATAAGATGATACAATCTCTCAAGCACTCAATTGATGCACTCCCAATCAATATGATGGGCTCCAGCACAGTGGCAAACCAAACATAACATGACAAAACAGTGAGAAGTAGGGGAAAAGCAAGAGAACAGCAGTACCTTGAGGGCAAGCAATAACAGGAATGTCTCCACGGAATAAAACCCTCTATCAACAAAGTCACCTAGGAACAAGTAATTAGTTTGTGGACAGTCTCCCACCCCGAAAAGCTCTTTAAGGTCATAGAACTGACCATGAACGTCCCCACATAGCTGCAGAAAACAGTGATGTTGATTATGAATTTGAATCTGTCTTGCTCAAGGACTGACTAGTAGTCATTGCAATCAAGATGGTACTACTTCACACTCTACAACAACACTTGATGCCCATCAGTACCAGCATTGTCTTTCAGATCAGAGGCAAAATTATTCCTTGCATAGCAAACATGTCCTCTCAATGTGGCCTGAGCAAAATGTGCCAGGCAGCCTAGTAGGGGAAGTAGATTGACAAAAACACTCTGCATAAACACATTCAGAAGGCCAAGTAAAATCCCCTTTGAATGACCTTATTATCCACTAGTGGGCCTTTGTCAGGTATAACAAATCCTCATCAATTCTACAGAAGTTTTTTTCTTTCAGGATCTCATATTGCAGCCTTTCCTTTGTCTGCTAAGTTTGGCATTGAGCATTTACAGCTATCTGTGTACATCAGAGAAAAAGAGGTCCGGGGTCTGAAGCAAAACAAAACTCACCGTCACAGGCGCATCAACTCTCTGCACATTGCTCTCCTCCACAAGAATCTCCATAGCCTGAACGCGCTACAGAGCTTCTGTCTGTCTTCCTTCTCCCTTCTGTCGGAGCGCGCCGCCTCTGTTTGTTTCCGCGACCAAAGTCGTTTGTTTAATCCAATCCTAGTATAAGTAGTGTGTACGTTCATACGTATTAAATACGTAGATGGCCTTTCTTTGAACGACCAAGTCGTTCGTGTACTCCAATCCTACTATATATCCTAACTATTTATTTATATGCATTTATTTATCTACCTTAATAATCTACTTATCCTACCTACTTGTCTTGTTTTGTTCAATCACACAATCAATGGAGTAAAAGAATCATAATTTAAGATGTTTAACTTTGTGAATAATTTTTATTTATAAAAAAATTAATTATTTGAAGATTTACAAAACCTATTGATCTTATTCAATAGATTTTTAAATAAGTTTTAACATTATGTTTTTATTTGTTTCTTTTAAATAAGATTTGAAATCTAAAAAGGTGTGTCAACGGTGCAATCTTTTAACAATTTTTTTGTTAAAAATAAAATATAAATATAAATTATTAACAAAAGATGGTATAGTTTGAAAGCGTTGGGAAACCTCCATGAGATCTTAGGTTCAAACTTGGGCAAATTGTGTGTATGAGTTTTGTATGCGATGACATGTACAATGTATATGTATATTAGAAACATATGGCTAGAGGTAAAATGTAGGTAGGTAACCTACCTTCTTACATTTTTACAACATATGATGTCATTTCACATTCAAAGGTGCAACATAATGATGCTTAAATCAAATTTGGATAGTGATGGTTTAATTGACCAATAGTCAAATTGACAACTAATCATTTTGACTATTCAAAATATCTCATGAGCCCTTGGTTAAAAAAACACCAATCAAAAAACCATGATTTATTGTAGTGATTATAGAAATAGATCAAGAAGCACTCACTAATAATGGATTATTTGGTTGATTATTTGGTTGAGGTGATTTCTCCAACACCACGAGCATTGCTCTTTAATTTTTTACATTGATTAACTATGATTGGAACCATTGTGACCTAAAGATGTGTTTGGTGTTTTTTTTGGTGTGAACAAGGTCCAAATGGAAGTTTAGATGAAGGAGTGCTCTAGTGGATGAAGAGCTTTAAGGTTTTGGATTGTCAAAAAGTGCCAAAACAAGGGATAGTTGATCATCATGACACATGAAGGGTGCCAATGTTCTTCATTTGTTGTGTTTATTATTTTTGTTATGTTTTGTTGTTTGCAAGTAATGGGGTCTGTTTTTCTTTCTTCATGGTTGTGATAGCGTTCAACATTGATCTAACAAAAATCTTGCGCTATTTGGTGCTAATGATGGATGGAGTGCGAACATTGTAATATATGATTAGGTTCCCAACTAATGAAAAGCTAAGTTCCTAGATTTGAATGAAAGATAATGGTTTTTCTTGGGGGTTTTGGTCCATGATTTTCCATGTTGATTGATGGTTTTGATGGTGGTGTTTAGACAATGGAGGTTTGTGAAGGAAGAATGCCCTAAACTCCATGAAGGTCTTAGAATAAAAGGGACTATAATTCCATTATGCCATTTCCTCTCTTTTGTGTGGACAGAAAATGCTACATAGAATAGGAAATCGTTGAAAAAGACGATGAACAGACAAAGGGTTTCAAAAGTGGTTGTATTATGGCATTTGTGTAGGGAAGGAGAAATGTTGCATTTTTGGGATTGAATGTTGATGTGGGTGTGAGAAGGAGTACCTATACAACACGAACAGGTTTAGGATCGAAATTATGTACGATTACTACATAGTTATGAAATCTATGTTCTTGGTTGTAAAATTATCTTCTCACCTTTCTATTGGCTATGCAAGCTTCACCATTCTCCTACCATGAACTACACACAAACAACACCAAAACTATTTAAAAACTAAAAGTCTTTCAAAATCAAAACTTTAAGTCTCACAAACTTTATATTCATACCATAACTTTGTACAAAATGAAGGTGTTTCTCAAGGTCACAAACACCTATTTATATACTAACCAAAAGGAAACTAATCAAGAAACTTCCTAAAACTTATCCACCACATGGTTCCCTTTCACAATTAATCACAAGGAAATAACATCACAAGGTTCCCCATGTGATTCCACAATTAATCACAAGGAAATAACATCACAAGGTTCCCCATGTGATTCCATAATTAATCACAAGGAAATAACATCACAAGGTTCCCCATGTGATTCCACAATTAATCACAAGGAAACAACATCACATGGTGCACATGACATAAGTCAATGCACCATGACCAAATTATGGAACCCTACACCCAACTTACCCCATTAAACAATTACTTAAGTAATTGTGTAATCAAGTTACACATCAAGTTACATACCCATTTATGTGGGAACTCTGAAATGAATTACTATGACCTGAACCTCTTGAGGATTATTAGGGCATACCTACAATTGGTGATTGGGGTTACTATTATTTCTTTGCAAAACTTATCAAGACCTAATGGGAGAATGGGGTTATGAGTTGAAAATCATAAAATGCCATAATCTAACCAGTGGGCTCAAGAAAGAGAGGTCACAACTAACTCATTTTTCATGTTCCATAATTTATGTCACATAGCTACTATTTAGTTCCATATATGACTAGTTTTACCTTGTTATTTGAAATTTTATAAAAGTTGATTATTGGATAGCTTGTGGTTGTTGATTTAGCATTGCCTTCACTTTTAGGTGACACCATATGCCCATGCCTTTTTTACATTGGGGCACCAAACCTTTTAGTATAAGGGAAGGTTTTATAATGAAAACCTTCTAGATTTAAACTCTTTGCTCGATGCCCTTAGGCTAAGGGTCTAGGACCAAAAGTTAGGAAGGTCCTAATTACAAGACCTTCCCCGACATAAAGTTCACTAGATTTTTTTAATTCATTTCTTTTTTTTTCTTTTTTTATTCGGTTTTTCTTTTTATTTTAGCCATTTTCTTTGCCCTAAAGTAGAATGTACGAAGCAATATGCTTCTTTCTTTTTGCTTTGTATGCTTCCTTCTTTTTCTTTTTTGCACAACATCTCCATCACAAAACCCTTCTGCATTGTCTCCATTGCTCAAGGTTGTTTTTCTTTTAATGAAGCTCTTTGTATCTTTGCTTTAACTGATGTCCTTCAAATTCATTTTTTCATTTTTTCTTCTTTTATTCTACAACTCTCTTCTTCTCTCAGTTTCTTTACATTGTCTCCATCACTCCAATTCTTTTTTCTTCAATGAAACTATTTAGCATCTTTGCCTCAACTACTTTTCTCCATACTTTTTTTTTTTTCATTTTTTTTTTTTTTGGCGTTATTCTCCTCCAACATATGTTTTGTCACTCTTGTGCAACATCTTCATCAACAATTTTTTTCTTTGTTTAAATTTTCGTTTTCTTGGTTTTCTTCTAACCTTTTTTTTTTTCCAGGTTTTCAAATATATTTTAACAAGTTGTTTTCTTCCTTTATTCTTCTTCAGCAACCATTTTTTTTCTTTTGCATTTTTTTTATTCATATTTTTATTTTAGCCTTTGCATAGGTAAATTCTTGATAGCCTTTCTTAATAGCCTTATTGTTTATAGAAGATTCATTCTATTTTTTCCATTTTTTGCTTTTATTTTCATTAACAAACCGTTTTTTTTGGTCCTTTTGCAAGTTTTCTGAGATATTTATGTAGGTTCTTTTCTTTTCTTTTTCTTTTGCAATGACATTTTATTTCTTTTTTAGATTTTTTTTTCCTTTTTGCAGGTTTATTTTTCAAATCTTCTTTTATTTTGTTTCTTTTTCATCCACGATTTGCCATGGCTTGTTTTCTTTTGTTTTGCATCATATTATAAGTTACATTCTTCTCTTTCCTTTTTTTTAATTTTTTAATTTTTTAATAGTGTTTCTTCTACTCTTTCTTTATGGGTCTTTTTTATATGACTACTTCAAAAAAGGTTTGTTGTAAAGATCTTAACTCTAATGGAACTTTTGATGCATTTTTTCCCAATATATCAAAAAGTGAAATTACAATAATGTGTCATGTTGAAGCCAGTGGATCAAGCCCTATTACGCCATCTACTCCTTTTGTTTCTGCATTCATCATTTCTATTAGTTGTAGTACCCTGTAATTTCCCGTCTTTGAAAGACAAAATTTTGTTAAATAAAATGGGAAAAGGCATTGGTATAACCCATATGGAGGAGGCATTTAGTGCCATGTGAATAGGGCATGGAGGTTGCTAGTCACCATGACCCCATATCCTATGGGAAATGACTCTTTCTTTTAATTTGTTCTTTTCCAAATCTTTTTTAAACCTCCTTCCATTTCTGAACCCTAATTTGTTTTTAAAAAATTCTCTTGTTGTGTATCTTTGTATGTATAATTAGATTCATAAAATCATTTCCTTCTTTGATTTTTGAATTTGAATTTTTTTTTTGGGGTTTGCATCTTTGTAGGTATAATAAAGTTGACAAACACCTTAGAGACTAAGCTCTATAGCGCATTATTAGCAGTGAACTAAAACTAAATTGTCTCTTTCATTATGACGAAACTTTTTGGGAGAATTTTTTTTTTTTTGATAAATCAAAGGTGTGTTTTATTTTCTAATTACTTGTTAATAATCCTTTCTTTTCTACTCATGGTATTGGTTTCTAATTGTTTTTTGTTTGTGCAGGAGATCAATGTGATGTTGATTTGTTGTTGTTTAAGAATTTTTAGTGGCTACTCTTTACATTTCAAGAAGTTTTGATGATTATTTACTTTTAACAAAAATTCCTGTTTTTTTATCGTTATGTCCTTATTCAAAAAAAATTTGTGCAAGAATTTGTACTTGAAGACGATTTCACAAATGAAGCTTTTGGTCCTTTAGATTGTTTTTTTTCTTAGTTTAGGGAAAGGGGTGCAGTAATGTTAATAAGAGCCAAAAACTAGCGTAACCACTGCTTAATTTAATGTTTTTTACATTAAAAATTTTAAAAGAATTTTAACTTGAATTTTTTTTTTTTTTTCACATGATCAAATTTAATATCTTATTTTATAAATGTTCAAAATATGAAATTATTTCATTAACATTTAGACTTTCGAAAATAATGTAAAAGGACTTGCAACCATTATTTTTAGGCAATAAAAGGATTTGTAAATGGACTTGGAAAGCTTTGAAAATGACATATTTTTAGCAAATTTAAAAATAATAAATAAATAAAATAAATTTGAGAAACATTTTTTAGAATATTTCAAAAATATTCCCCAAAAAGCAATCACCTTAAAAGGCATCAGTGGCTCCTATTAGCCTATTTGCACCCAAAACTCTTGTTGACATTCCTATTCTTGGTCCAATTAGACCTTTTGTTGTTATTTCTATCCTTGGTCCAAAGACACATGACATTACTACTATTGTTCCTGGTCTAGAGAGACCATCTATTATTATTATTGCATGTGGTTCATAAAAACGTTTTCTTCCTATTCTTTTTTTTGGTTTAGAGAAACACGGTTCTACTTTTTCCAGTTGAAGGTTACATTATGTTGCACTCCTTTCTTTGTTCAAAAAGTCCTTTTGTTGTTGCTAATTCAAATGGTACGCAAGAAATTTTAATGAATTAAATTTTGATGACTTTTGGAATTAGTATTTTGATGATGAAATTCTTAGGTTGGAAATGATTTATAGTCAGCAAGAAGTATTTATTCGACAAGTAGTCCTTGGTCGGCAACCACTTGATGTCTCAACATTGATATTACCTTTCACCACATTTTTAGCCATCTACAAAATTGGGTGAGATCATAATTAAAAGAACTAAAGGACTTGTTGACAATTAGTTTTTTATGTACCTAATCTAGTTTGAAAATGTATCACATATAACATTTAAATGATATAAATATATATTTTTTACATTATGTTTATTTACTCATGAAGTTATCATCCTATGAATTTGAAGTCATTTCATTATGTTATGAAGGTCTTTTTGCATATGCAAAGGACTTGTTGATAGGTGCTAAAAACAACCATAAAATATGAACATTCTTTTTGTTATTCAAACCTTCACCAAATGCTTTCAAATTTTGTATGAGTTTGAATATATTTCACAAGAAGTGGGCCATGTGTCTAATCATTCAAAAATATTTTTACATGCTTGTATTGAAACCTTTTTACATGATTGGTTTAAATGGTTTCAAACACGTTTAATGATTAAAATAGTTCATAATTTTATCATCATGGTTAATAGAAAAGTTATACATTTGATTTTAACAGAAAACATGATTAAAAAAATTAATTATTTACTATTTTTGGGTCCAATTTGGCCTTAAATTTGATATCCAGCCATTATTTAGCTTGAAAAGTTATTTTAAAAAATGCATTATAAACCAATACAAGAAGGCCACATGTGCAATTTAGTCCTTGAAAAGGACTTAGACCTTGTCACAAGTGGCTCCTTTTATTGTGACTACACCTAATTGCCCAATAATACTTTATTTGATTATTGATCCTATGTTGGTTATTAGTTTTTCTAGAAATGTAAGGTAGAATTAATTGATATGTTTTTTTTTTATGTTTCTCTCTTTGAAATTGTTTTGTTACGAAAGTTTCATGTTTTTACAAAACTTTTTCTTAAAATTTGTCATTGATTGTTTGTGATTTCTTCCAGAGCTAGTGTTATAGAGTACATGATTCAGAATTTTGAATTTGTTATTGCACAACAACATCGTATATGCAAAGAGGTTTGATTATGTTTTCACATTTTCAATTTTTGAGTTCATATTTTGATATAAAACTTTTATTTCATGTTTTCAAATTTGGAGCTTGTGATGTGGAGTTTGTCATTCATACTTAGAATTGGTCTTCATGAGTTGTCTAACTAGACTTGGAACTTGTCTATGTCATTTTATGGGTTCAATGTTTCATTGGAGTTTAAATAGTACCTTTCTTATTTTTATTGAACTTTTTGATGCAACCAAAGTGGTGGTGATCCACAATAAATTTTATTTCATATTTTTTATTTTTTGATATTTGGAATTCAAACAATAATTGTTTTTCTTTCAAAACTTTGTCATGTGACCAAAGTGGAAATTTTTTAGAAAAAGAAGCATTGTGATTTGTTTTGAGATTTGTAAATTCTCTTAGTATTTTGTTTCTTTGGAAGTAATATTTCTTCTTTGGTCAACTTTGTGATTCAATCTAAATATGTATGATAATTCCCAATTGTTTTGGTGAAATGTGTGATTTTAATTTCTTTTGGTTATAATTAGTTTGATTTTATGATCAACTTTGTGATTTTTCAAAATTGTGAATCATAGGAAGGTTTAGCTAAATATATTGTTAATAATGATTTTGTTTCTACACCTTTTTTATTTCAAGGTTTTGCAGAATAAAGATTTTTTTTATATCTTTTACTGATTTTGAAACTTTTAAATTTAAATTAATAATAATAATAATGCTAAAAACATAAGTAGCTAGAAAGTAAATAGAAAAATTAAAAGAAAAAAAATTGTCATTATATAAAAGATATGAAAAATATAAATAATGCATTTAAAAGAAAATAATAATAATTTTGAAATCTAGAAGGTCCCGCCCAAGTTCTACCAAGATTTCCAAAAATTCAAAAGTGACTTCACTTTGACGTCGAAGTTAGAGGTGGGACTGCAGCAACAGTTAGACACATTCTAGCAGTTCTGTGCTAAATGTGGATTTACAGTGAACGTGAAAAAACAAAAGTCATGGTGTTCAATTTTGCTAACCCATGCTAAGAGTTTATGTTTGAAGGTGACGTTATTGAACATGTGCAGGCCTTCAAATACTTGGGGATCTTGCTCGAAACCACCCTGAACCTAGACAACACAATGGAACATTTAGTAATTGTTAATAAGCGCTCGCTATTCGCACTGAACTGCCGCTGTGCGGAGCTACGTATTATGGACGTTAAGCTACGCTATGACCTTTTCAACACGTTGGTGTGTTCCATAGTAAATTATGCCTATGAGGTTTGGGTGAACTCTAAGAAAATAGAGGATATTGAAGTAGTGTACCAAGGGTTCCTCAAATCCTTATTCAGGGTGCGAAAAACAACTAGCACATCCATCGTGCTAGCAGAATTTGGCAAATTCCCCTGTGAACATTTTGCATGGGGATAAGCGCTATTATACTATAACCGTGTGAGCATGGTCACTAAAGATCGCATCTTGGGAAAGGCATGGAAATCCCAACTTGTTATGCTTGTTACGAAAAAGAAATGTTGGGTTGGATCCGTGAAAAAATGGTTACTCCAGAATCAACCCGAAAAGGTGGTAGGTTTTCTACCTCCGGTTTAATCACTACTAAAAACGACGCCTCAACTCGAAATAACCTGTGCACTATAGGCAAGGACTGCTCAATTGCCACTGGGAATAATTCTTAAGACAATGCACATACATCCAACCCATCTAACAGGGGTAAGAGGTTGGGCGGAGAGCCAAGTACTTTGGTGCAACGCGCATAACATACAGGTGGGAATTCATATGGTTGAGCTAGCCATGTTACAACTAGTGTAGTCGATTGGTGCTAAATCTACAACGGGAGGCTCGATCAACTAGGAGGTTAGGGCCCCACCCCCTCTAGGTTTTCCCCACATAATGTTGAATGTAAAAAGGGTGAAGGATAATATGCAGTTGGCTTTCATTGAAAAGTTCTTTACCAGCCGTGAGATCGAGACTAGCTTGTAGACAAGATACTTGCGCTTCAAGGGTATGTCATACCAGAACGAAAACTACTTATGTGACATCAATTGTGTTCAGTTGCGAAAAGCTTTAGCCCGGTTTTGGTGTGGTAACATGCAACTTGAGGCAGTGCTAGGTGCGTGGAAAGGTGTGCCATACGCAAAGAGGCTTTGTTGAGGCTACGACTTGGGGAAGGTAGAAGATGAAGAACACCTATTCCTTATCTGTCCAAACACACAGAAAGTTAGGGAACGTTTTTGTTCGACCTTGCCCTTCACCCACACGAGCACTCTTGCTAAACTCATGCAAACTACGAACATGGTTGCCTTGGCCAAATTTGTGGCATGCTGCCAGTACTAAAGGACAATTTGTCTTCCATGATCTACCTTTCATCTAAGGGATTCACTAGTCCCAAATGGACGTAAAATTGTAAACAATAAATAGTAAACAGATACAACCTGGGCAAGACCTTTCAAATTTCAAATAATGAAAGTAATTAAAAAATGTAAAGTTATGTCATGTAAAGGGACCAAAAGAATATATAAAAAAATATAGTTGAACTTTACAGTTTTGACAAGGTCATTAACTTGGTCATTATCCTCAAATTGCAAGAAATGTTTCCATGGCACTCCACTTACACCCCACACAAGAATGCTTAAAATCTCATTCCTATGTTTTTCCAAAACTTATGTCAAATTAGGTGCCACCATCTTTAACATCTCCTCCTTTGCCTTTTCCAAAAACCTCCATTGCTTTTCTATTTTCCTTCTCCATTCACTTTCCATCATTTGTTAGTTTTTCCTTATTCAAGGATGGGCATGAACATGCACCTTGGCATTCATGGAAAGGCGGTATTGTTTGAAAGGACCCAAAGGATTAGGGGATGGTGTAACCCCCTTGGGAACCACAATTTATGGCAATCCTTCAAGTGTCTTAGGATAAAAAATTTGTTTTTCCAAGGTCCAAACCAACATTGGTTGACTATACATTCCCATGTGTTCTTGGGTTCTATTTGTCTTTTCTAGTGGACCCTTTCTTTTAGAATGGGGTAGCTATGAATCATAAAATAAAAATACATAAAAAGTGCATTATCACATATGTATTGAGATATTATTATAAGTATTGTAAAATAATTATAAGTATTACATCACTATCATAAGTATTGAAATATTATCAAGAATCTAACAGAACTCCAACAACAAGTATTTCAAAGTAAACAAGGGTGTGGGACATAAGTATTTACATTAAAAAAATGTGTTTAAGAAAAATATACCGTTGTCTAGCATATCAATGACGGGGTCTGACATTGTATTAGATTCTTAATTTGACATGGTTTTAAATGTTTGGTTCAACATGGTTTCAAGTTTTTACTGTAAAATATTTTCAAGTGTTTGGCTCGATATGGTTTGTGGTTCGTGTTTTAGAATGGTTTCAAGTTATTGTTCCGGTATGGTTTCAACATTTGCTTCCTATATAATTGCTACAATATCTTCAAATGTATGTTCATGATTTTGTTTATCCATCGTTTATGTTGTTAGCACTTTTGAAACCTGTGCTTCATTATTTTCCATTCTACAATTTTGAATTCAATCCCAAAACTAGATTGAAAAGAACAATACAAAAGATGTTTGCAAACAAAAATGGTCATGAACATGGTGTTCATTTCAAATATTATAAACAAAAAATGGGTGATCATAAATTTTCTTTCAAAACCCTACATTTTACACTATTTTAAACCTTATATTCTACCATATATTAAACCCAACACTAAACACTTATACACAAAGAGATGAAGACAAGATAAAAACCACAAAAGCAAGCCATTCAAGAAACAAAAAAAACCAAATAAGAATAATAATAATTTGTAAAAGGTTGACATGCCTTTTTCAACATTTGGCGTCATTGATCTTGGTGGAATAAACATTATTCCTCCTTCCAATAATAGTTTTTGCTCCTCTTTTGACGCACTCCCAAGTCCCGGGTTGAACCCACTCGAGGGTCCAACTATGTTTGAGTTGCGGAAAGTTGGGACTCGAGGGGTGCTCCCGACTTCCAGCACTAAAGAGGGGTAGAGGGGCATGCTAGAAGTCCCAGGATTAGACTAGGAAGATGGACTAGAAGATCAAGCATGAATCTGCATCCAAAACCAACCACAAGAAGGTTAGTTCACATTCGGAAACACCCTTGTTGGGACAAGCCACGGGCAACTTGGACTACTTGACTCACCACGGCCCGGACTCGGGGGAAGCCACCACCTTCCCCCATATAGTATTCTCTGCGTCTCACCGCCGAGGCTACATCCAAATGGCTCTTTTTCCCAGGACTCCCAAGTTAAAGTCCCGAAATTGTCCCGAAACTGTCCCGATTGGAGTCCCGGGACTTTAGGAGCTCGTAACTCCCGATTGCCAAGTTTGATCCTGACAAGGTCTAAACCAAAGTTGTAGCCCTCGTCGAGATCTTTCCAACGCTGTGTCGCACTCTCAATTCGGACGTTGGGAAGAGGTCGATTCTTGACTTTTAGTGGTCGGGAGTCAAATTGGCAGTTTGACTCTTGGCCCTTCTTTTGCCCATAACTTGAGCTGAAAATGTCTAAATGACCAATGCGAGATCATTTTCGATATCTACGCTTCAAGACCTTTCCAATGACACCAAGAACACCCCAATGCGAGGTGTTTTGGGCCTTGCTGTCGAACTCTAAACATTCGGGAGTCCCGAAGGACTCCAAATCCCCAACTTTGGGAGTGTTGGGCTTCACCCCCACAGTTTGCCAAAGTGGGGTTGCGACATCTTTCCTACGCAAAATAAATAAATAATTAATTATACATATATGAAAACAAAGAAAAAAAATTTCAAAGAAGTTGGTGTAGGATTTCCAAGAAAATTTCATGCAATAAAAGACCATGACAAGGAGAAATGGGCAAGCTTTGCACTCCCTTTGAATCCCCCTTCTTACAACAAAGCAAGACAAAAAAAAGGGGCCAAGCTTTGTAGTCAAACCCCTCTTTCACTTGGTTCCTATAATGCAATAAAAGGATGATGACAACACATAAAGGAAAAAAAAACATTTTTTTTTGCAGCATATGGAATGGCAACAAATCTAAGTTTTAGAGATGGTAGTGTAGTTAGAGAAGCTTTGGAAAGGTAATGAAGACAAAAACAAAGAAAAACAAAGGTCTCCGCTCTCACAAATATTTGTGGGACTAAGTTTGATCAAAATTTTCATCCAAAAAATCCATCATGGTAAAAGCACAATGCATTAGGTGTTGTTTCATTCCAACTCATGAACAACACCCTTACATGTAATTAATTATTTACTTGTCACAAAATCACATCTACTTGACTAAGTACCAATTGAACAAATAATAAAATCAATCAAAATAATGGCATTGGATTTTTATTTTATTTTTTCATGTTTGGAATTTTTTTGAAAGTTTAACCTTTTAAACACCTACTTAGTAACTCAACATTAGCATTTTTTGGGATTTCAAAATGGTTATAAATGGGTGTTATGTACAATGAAAAATTCAAATATTTGTCAAATTTGTATAGAAAAAGGACTTATTATTGGGCTTTACAAGGGCAAAGTTGAGGTTTAAAATGTAATACCTTAATAACAAAGGCTCCAATAATGTAACAAAGGGGAAGTATGTTCAAGTAGGAAACCAAAGTGGTTACAATTAATTTCTTTACATTCAAGGATCTTATGTCATAATTCATACTCTTGTGGGAGGTTACATGAAATTGCCCACCCATCTTATGAATAGTACCTTGTGCCAAGTAATTGCAATGATTTTACAAAGCAAAAATGTTCAAGGTTGGTCTATTATATGGGGGTTTTCCAACATGCATATATCAAGGAAGTTGCATTCCAATTAAAAAACTTACATGAAGTGTTGTAATGTTCAATATCATTGACCTAACATTTTATTTTTATTGTTCAAATAAACATCATCATAGGCCAATAAATAAAATTGTTGTTGTGTGGGTATGCAAGCTAAAATAATTTGCTTTTGGTGTCACAATGGTAGTTAATTTTGTAATGCACATTGTGTTTATAGTGAATAACATTATTTTAAATTTGTAAATTGACAATTGTTTCTAAAATAACAACTTGATTACCAATGTATAATTAGTTTTTGAAAATAATGCATTCATTTTCAATAATGGAGCTCGAAAATATGAACTAGTGATTAAACTAAATTTTTAAGAAATTGAAATTTTCATATTGAATTTTATTCCACATTATATATAACAACTAAGCATGTGATGAGGAATATTGAAATAATAAAGTTAGATTTGAAATCCTTTCATTAAAACTTTAATAAAATTTTAGTTATGGATTTTTGAAGGGTTATAATTGAACCTTATTATTGAAAGATGTTTTGAATTGAAATTTTGTTTTGTTTCTCAAGATTTTTTTAACCTAAAGTGCATGTTTTTCAAATCTCTACTTGGGATTTTGTTCATGTGAATTTTATGAGATTTTTTTTAGGATTTCCAAATTGCATCCACCATAGCAAATGACATCATTTTTCAATGTAAGTTTGGGTGGGTTTGTAGGTGGATGAACATGTAGTAGTGAAAAATTACATTGATGAATTCTTAAAAAGTACCATCCGTGACCATTTGAACACATTTTATGAACTCATATAGTACTTGTAAGGAATGTTGTATCTTAGTACTTACAATGAGCCATCACAAAGTACATACACCTATTTATGGGTCCAATTGTGCTAATAGGAGCCACCTCGTGCATAATTAATCTTTTTTTTTAATGTTTACAAATTTCATGAACTAAGTTAATTTTAAAAATGTGTGTTGAATTTGTAGAATGCCCTTTCATATTTATTTAACATCTAGATAAATTCAAAAGTAATCCAATGACTATAAATTACCTTTCAACATGTTTTAAAGTTAGTAACTAATGTTCATGCTTAGAAAACAAAATGAAATAATACAAAAGCATAATCTAAACATTGTTATCCAACATTGTTCAAAGACTTTTTGACTAATCTTGTGTTGCCACATCATCATATTAGGACTAATCATATTTTATTCAAAATACACCAACAACTTTTATTAGCATAGTTGGACCCTTATGTACCACTAAATGATACAATTTAATGTTGAATGGAATTGGGACCAAAAAAATCACTTTTAGGTTTGAAAAAAATGGTATTGACTAATGCTGGGTTTTATATTTAGCTTGAAATTTTTAAATTTCTATTTTTTACATGTTTTATTGTTGGAGATTCAAAAGGAATTGTCATATCCAACAATTAGGATAGTAAGGAATGAAAGCATATTTATAAACAATGCAAAGGCTTTATGTTCAAGGCTTCACCGTTGTGCCAATCCATGCAAAGTCATTGGAAATTCCATTGATTGTACCCTCACTTGTACCCATCGATTTGCCCACCATTTGTAGGAGAAAATGAAAACATTTTCAATCTTGAACATCAAAGCTAGTCAAAAAAAAATTTCATGAACGTTTTTTTTATCAATAATATAAATTGAAACATAATTCATCAATGGCTAACTAAAAATGTTTTGGCACAATTTGGAACATGATCAAATCCCCTTTGCAAATGTTTTTTAATGAAACACAAAAATCTAATGTCAATCTTGGACATGCATTTTTTTGTGATGGCACAAAAGTGTTTTCAATTCTTAAAGTTATATAATATTTTGATTCTAAGGTGGTTGTTTTTTTCATCCCACCTTGAATTTTTCAACAAATGTTTTCATGTGATGACTATGTTTGGCAACAACATTGGGTGTTACATTAGTTTCCATTTCTTAAATTTATTTTTTTTACAACCTATAAATGACGTGATTCATTCATCTTTGCTAATGTTGAAATTTGAATAACAATGTCGTAACATAGTTGACAATGATATAAGCTATGATTTGTGAATGTTAACCAACATCATGATTAAATCTTCCCATTGTTTTAGAATTGTAACAAAAGTTCAATACTATATATATATATATATAATCATTTGTGTTATGTAACAAACCAACTTGTGATTGGTGCATTTTGAACTTCAATGCCATTCATGAAGGATACTACAATTGATTTTAATAGGTCATAATCATTTGATGATGGGTTGGACCTCTCCATGATTTATGTTATTAATAAATGGACACAATATTTATCAAATGAAAATCATACTTAATGATAATAGAGTTGTTGTCCAAGCCCCACCCCCCCAAGCTTTCAAATTACATTAAGGAAAAGAAACATCAATGACTTAAAAATCTTTGTTAAATTCTAAGACTCGGTCATAATATGCAATTAGAGACCTAAATAAATTTTAACATTTACCTACTTCATACCCAAAATAAGTACTAGTGTTGTTCAATTCTTGATTTCAAAAAGTACCTTTGTTCTTGGTTTTAATTCTTTTTTTATTTTTGATCAAAACTTTAGTTCACTCTTGAGACTAGTTCTTTAGATTTTTAAACCTTAAGTTTGGATAATTTTCATGAAAAGCTTAAAACTACTCTTGTTTAAAACTAGGTCTAATTGCATCTCCATTACACAAAATTAAACAATTTTTTTGTAATATTAATTTGTCCAACTAACACACATAGTTCAATATAAAAATTATGTTGTATTAATTATCTACAACCAATCAAATGCAATAACGAGTTAACATATTTTGGTATGATTCCAAATTATGATAAACTTTCAAGACGAAACATAAAATTTGGCAAGATTTGCACACTTTGAAAAATTCAAATTTATTCAACAATGACCAACACAAAACATGTGATATATTAAGCAATTATATGTATTTTCAATAAAAAGTTGCAAAATATTCCATTCAAAAAAAAATTCATATGAAAAAATGAAAAGGACTAAAAAAAAGAGTCACAATCTTTTTATAAAGTAATCCCATTGGTTGCTTTGAACATATTTATACTTTTTCATCAACTTTTGTTCTAAAATCCTTGTGTAAAAACACTTAAAGAACTTGTTGATTTATTCAAACTTAACCATGCAAAAAAAGGTTTAAATTAACATGTGCATGTCTTCATTTCAAGTCATTGCATCTATTTTTTCAACTAGGAGGTGGGTCTTCAAGTTTACAATGGAAAGTAAAATTGATTGCAAGATTCACAAATTTGTAGGTGTGGTCACAATAAAAGTAGCCGCTAGTGGCAAGGTTAGAATCCTTACCTAGGACTACCACTATGCCAAAACCTAACATCCATGATTAAGACATTTTTTGACTATGTCCTAATCATAGTCATGTAGTCAAATGTGCTATTTGATGTAGTCATGTGTGTCACAATCAATCAACTTAAGTTCCACATGGCATGTCCGACTAAGGTCATTTGTTTCTAGTGATCAACATGACTAGTGATTAAGGTAATTTGAAATTTGGTTGTATATTGACCTTAATTGACCAAAACAAAACAAAACAAAAAGTTAAAAATATAGCTTTAAAATTGAACTAAAATTAGATTAAACTTTTAATCCATTTCAAATATAAAGTTAGAAAAAAACTGAATTTAGGTACATGACATATTGAGTCTATTTTTAATTACTAAATCAAACATAAAATTAAATAACATACTTAAGAATTCAAATAACTAAATCATTGAAATTTAAAATATTAAATTATAAAATTTAATTTAAATTACTTACTAATGTCTTGATGTAAATTTTGGAACTAAAAATTTATAATTTATAATCATGAGATTTGGAATTTTTTTTAAAAAATTAAAAATTAAAATTTTTGTTTAATTGCTTTTTAAAAATCTAAAATTTGAAAGTAATGTAATTAGAGTTGAAATTTAATTTAGTCAGTAGACTTATAGAGGTTTAAACTTATTTTTAATAAGAAAATTTAAAATCTCATCACCATAATTTTAAGATAAAATCAAATGTAATTTTGGAATTAAAATTTTAATAAAAATAATTATGAGCATTGAGTAGAATTATTCAATTATTCAATTAGACTTTTGTAATTGATTTAATTATGAAATTATTGAATTATATATGTTTATATAAGTATATCATAGGGTATGAAATTGAAAATAATCATGTTTATAAATTTATGATCACAATTGTTGTCAAATGTTGAAATTAGTGGTTGGATGATTAAGGTTTTGTATTGGGACCAAAGAGATGAGGGGTTCAAACCTCACCAATGACATTGCTTTCCATAGTTACATAGTTGAATTGGATACTGAAGTCCTCCATTATTATAGTAAAATAAACTTCTTAGATACCAAAATCATATTTTAAATATTTATTTTTTCTTTTTAAAATATAAAAATTTGAATTAAACATTGATAGTGTGACCAAATAAAACCCATATTACAATTAAAATTATAAGGTTTTATATCAAGCCTTACATTTTAATCAAATGTACAACTTTGTTTTTAACCATGATCACAAATTTTGAACTATTATAATCGTTAAGGACATTTAAAATTAAAATTCACAACATCATTGTGCATGCAACTAAAAGAATTCAATATATGTATGCACCTAAAAGAATCCAATACATGTGCACTTCAAATGATCAACAAACGTGGCCCTTCTTATGAAATATTTTAAAACTCATAATAAATTTGTGAACATTTGGTGAAGGTTTTGAGTAATAAAAAGACTTTTTCTAGTGGTAGTGATACAAATAAAAGCAAGAAACCTATATAGGAAGTGGATAAGAACAAAAGATGCAAAGTATGCTAAGGGTGGGAACAAGTTAAAAACGAACCATGAATGTGTAACCATTACTTAATTCTACATATTTAAAAGTGGTATGTGAAGTTAATGTTGAAAATATTTGGTGCACTTATACAATGATGTTTTGAATATTACATATTAATGTGAATGTTTGAATAAGTTTGAAAGGAATCTAATGAACATGGAACACCCAAAAACAATCTTAAAATATGTAACTAAATGTCCCTTTGCTTTTGGGTCTACAAAAATGTTATCAAATGATCATTTTGTTAGTTTGTTGCAGAGAGGCACATGCATAAGTTGTACCTCTTCAATCATCACTCACTGAGCAAACTAAGAAAAAAATGAGATAAAGCCAACCGTCTTTCTCACATTTCATCCAAACAATCCAGAGCTCAAGAAATCTGTCATCATGGAGCAAGCCGTGAGCTCTAAATACTTGTAGATTCTCAAATACCACCATAAACAAACTAAATGTTTGATGGCCCAAATCATTCGCATTCCTATCTCAGAGAAAGAAAAGGTGTCCTACCTCACCATGCCTGCAAGAGAAATCAATAGACGATGTTGAACATACAGGCTTGTGCCTTCACTTGGGACCGAGTCTCCTCTACTTCTTGAAAAGCCTTTACTGCATCATCCAGCTGGAAACCATGCCTATCTAGTAAGACTTTTGCACCCCTTCATCTGCAGTGAGGTTTGAAACATGATAGCAACCTATCCAATCATCTCCAAACCACCTGCCAACACATAAACTTGTAATATGAAATACCTTGTCTCTTTTAGTATAGCCAAGGACATTGTAGGCAGTCAAGATAAAAGCTCATGTCCTTTGCACTGATACCTATCCAGGTTCATCAATGCAATCACAATCTCAGGAGCTTGTCAAAGGCACAGCAATGCAACCCAGTTTTTTTCTCTGGTCACTTAGCTGAGAGGTTCATGCACTCAGTTTTGCGAATCTGAAGCCACCCACAACATTATCCATGATATAACTGATGACATCATGGGCTATCAACATAAGAAATCTGTACATTTAGAGCAAGGACATTGATAAGCAAGAGACTCAGCAAAGGAGGTGCAATACATTGCAACAAATGCTTACAGTCACATTAAGAATGGTAATCATCTTCTATATTCTAGTAAGCAAAGCTAGAACAAAGGTGGACTTGGTAGATCTGTTTAAAGTGAGGACACAACAATTGATTGCATACCCTTTTCTTTCAGGATGGCAAAACACTTATAAAGCAGTCTCATTGCAGACCATGCTTGCCAAGACAACAAAAAGCAATGTTGATACATTTGCTTGTTTTTACAGTGGGTAACACCTTGGGAAGTAGATCCACCGCCACAGCAACTTCATCAGCTGTTCCAAACTCCAGTAAGAACTGTGCTGTCTCATCCATATCCCTCAATCCTGTCCCCATCAGCAGGAAATTCTAAGCAGTCATCCACCCGAGATTCCATTGAAATCGTAAGAGTTTGTTGGCCTTTATAACATGACTGTCTATGGTGACTTTTGAGAGCTTCCACTCAAGAAGATATCAGTCCAAGCTAAGATGCTTGGTGCGAAAAACACTGACAGCAGCCATTGTAAATTTGTCAACTATAGCACCTGGAAGGAAGTTCAACCTACCAAACAACCCAAGTCATAGCATGTATCTGCACTTCAAGTTTGATACCAATAACTCTGGAAGCACAGAAGTCTCAAAAGAGAATACAGGCCAAGGGTTCCACATAAATAACTCACCATCAAGGGTTGTGGCCATTTTGTGCATATGAAATCACGTTAGGGGTATCCCTGCCTGTAGCATGTGTTTGAAAACAGGGCGGGAGGACAGTTTCAGGTCCCAGCTCACAACCACTCTTAGTCATCAAGTGTGAGTACATGGCAACATCCATGCCATTGCCAGTCAAGCTTTTTGCTGCTGCCATATCATGAGCCACTAGTTCTAATTCATTAAACCTCTTCTTCTTGACAAGCTTGAACAGTTTTGGTACATCAGGCACTAATTCACCCTCAAACTTGGAGTTGGACTTCTCCCACAAAGTCTCGTGGCCATCCAATTTCTCTACCCTTCTGACCTCTTTGATGAGAGCTCTCATTAGATGCATCATCCTGCACTACAACTGATTTTGCACTGCTTGTCACATCATCAAGCCAATCCTCTGAGTCTGCACGGTTCTCAATCAAGGAATGAGATCTTAGAAATCTATGACAATAAACTCTCAAATGAAATCTCAACACATTGCATAATCCTTAACAAATGAATGCACAGTTCAAAGTATTCCCACATCCTAAACGTCTGTGTCACTTCAATTTCTGTTGCAGCTTCAATTTCCTCTTCTTCTATAGCTTGCAGAGCTCCTTGCACATTGATGTGTTTGCAATTATGAGTGGCTTTGAATTACCTCCACTAAGATTTTGTTCTGCCTGCAGCCATCTTAACCAAACATATGCTCAGATATCCCAAGATAAAACATGAGAAGTTTGTAACTCCCTCAGATCAAGGAAAGAAAACTATTTTGAACCCACAGTCCTCCACTCAGATAGAAAAACCCTTAAGTCCCACAGATGCCATTCTTCACTCACTGCAAAAACAAATCAATGTGCAAACTCAGATCACTCTCCAGCTTCACATGTTTGCACTGATAATGTACATCCAGGAAAACATACCTCCATGAAACACCAACCAACAACATCAGAATACTCTGCAAAGAGAGTGAAACTGTGATCAACTGTAAATTTAGCTTTATCAGTTGTGACTGAGAAACCACAAGTATCCACAAACTCATCACCACAGTTGTCAATTTTATAACATTCAATCTCAATTTCATCACTAGCACCATCTGCATCTTCATCCTCCACACTAGAAGAATCTCATGAAAAGTGCTTTTCCTGGTACACACAAAGTAACCTGAACAAAAGAGAAACTGAAAACCAATGTCTCTTGTAGAGAACAGCTCAGAGATGGCACTCTATACTTTTGCACTATGGCAAGGCAAAATGTCAGACAGCAGAGTGGAATCTTCTTGTTACTACACTGCCACCTAGAACAACTCAAATGTAGACATGCTAATGACAAATACCTGGTCTCAGAGTGTCCAAAGGTTGAAACCCTTGAAACAGATGGTAGTTTCTTGACAAGCTACAATTGTTTTTGGGGGGAGGGGGGAGGGAAACATTGATTCAATACAGGGTTGACTCAGTGGATTCACAAATCTCCTTTCAATAATATTTCTTGCAATGTCAATGCATAAACATGCAGTTGCTATCAGACTCATTGGATGACTTGAAAACATAACAGAACCTTCATGATCATGTCAACACCAAAAGGTTTGATACCATAGGGCCAACACTGTCCATCAAATGTGACACAAGCCCATCATGTAGTTCACCAGCAAAGACCTAAAGACTTCATGCTGCAATCTGACTTTTTTGGCCATCTGTTGCTCATTTCCAAAGGAAAAAAAACCAGCATCTTACTATGCAACTCACCCCAAATCAAAAGCTCCTGGCCACAAATAGGCATCCAACAAAGAATAGTGAAAGACAGCAGAATCAGTTGAAGAAGAGAAACACAGAACTACTTGAACTGCCTTCATATGGTCCTCCACATTCTGTCCAGAATTGTCAAGGCAGAGGACCATAAGAAGGATCATACAAATACTAGCTCCAAGAAAACTTGTCACTGGAATATGACTAAGATTATGTAAGTTCTAATACTAGAGTGAGGTCCCTCTTTAACACCACTGCATCCATAAACTTTTGAATAGCTACATGGTGACAAAATTGCATGTAACCACTTAAGAAAAAAAACCCTTGAATTAATCAACCTCTCTGCCTCATGCGCTCACACCACATGTATAGCATTCAGCAGTGCAAAACATTTTTCTAAAAGTGTAGGAATGGCAACAAGATGGAAGTTTTGGGGTGGTAAGGCAAAAAACTTCAGCTGACAGGGGGTTTGTTTTTCCATTCACCCAGGCTGGCTTGGCTCAACATCTGGGTGGGACACAATGCCAAGGTTGGGTTGTAAGGGTGTTGCACAGGGTCAACCATTCCATTGTTGCTTACTGCCAACTCAAGAGCCCAATTCATTTGATATCTCCTTCCTCACTTGCTTGCTGCTCAGATATTTGATCCGTTCCCTATATTGGTGCGCCTACCCAATGCTTGGATAGTTAGTTATTGATTCCCCATGTTTCTCACAATGACTTTGATTTTGGATATCAGGGCCTCCAAATCTGCAACAGAACTGAATTCCTTTGCTGCTGTTTCAAACTCTCTTGTATTTTCAGTTTGGATATTCACTCTACTCACTTTCTGAGACATATTGGGGATATGATTGGCTGTCGACTCATTTTGATATACCACCTGCCTCTTACAATCCTGACAACAAACAGGAAACATAGAAGTTAACATCACAGATTCCAGATATCGATTCAAGAGAAAAACCAAAGCACAGCACAAATAAGATGGCCTGAGAAATACAACCTTTTAATGAGCATCCAAATTGGTGGAAGTCTCTACTTTGCAGCAAAACATGAGATGTAACAGGTGCCTGATAAACAAAACATAGTAGTTAGACCTGGGCATGCTTCATAACTACATGAAGGAGCTGAAACTTCAGTCTGAGATCCAAGTAAAACAACACCTACCCTATTCTTCTCCCTTTATTCCTCTGACAGTGATTACATCACACAATGGTGTTGTCTTCTGCTCAAAGGCTCTTGGCAGAACCCATTGTTGTTTTCCTGTATTTGTCCATTGTACTAAAGAGTTATTATCTGCCGAAATACACCTATAGCATTTTCCATCCCCTATGCTCAGCTATCAACACTAAACAGAATCACACTAAGAGGAAACCTCATTTGAATCCAGTAGGAAAAAATAGAAAGCAATTCAACCGAGCTGATATAGGTGTGTGGTAAGCAGGCCTGGATCACTGCACTGAGGAGGTGACATGGGGGACTTGGCCCAACTGCAAACAAACAGGCAAACCCCTTTACTGGTCAGAAGTTCCTACAGCAAAAGAAGCACCAAACAATGCTCCCTTGTTACAAAACACAACACAGTGCTTTGGCTGCATGCCTTGCACTCAAAAACTGGAAGACAACAGGAGTGGAGCTAAGGGAGCACAAAAAAATTCCTTCTTTTGCATGTGCAAATCAATCAAAAGATTCTAAACTCCACTTATCTTTGCCTCAAATGCACAGCCCTAACTCAGCAATCTGGCTCGACCTGATCTGGGTAGCAATAAAAAGAGCAACCAAGGATGGTGAAACAACATACATGAGAAAGAATTGGCACCCAGTCCCAACCCCTTGGCTTTTCAGATCCTGCTCCATACTTGTCAAAATGACGTCTCTTCTGTGCCTTGGTAAGTTTATCTTTAGCATTAGTCTCTTTCTTCATTGCACCACTCCCTGGTCGGGCGTCACCATGGCCCAGGTCCTCACTGTCAGAGTCCTGCTTTTCATGTCCATTGTCAAAACCAGGACAATATGCTTTATGTCAGAGGTGAAAGGCAGCCAGGTTCAACAGGTAGGTATCCCCTCTATTTCACTACAGTCACAAGGATCCATACTATTGTGACCATTAGGGTTTCAGTTCAGAAGCCTTTTAATCTTTTATTGAATTCTCATCCCCATCTACTCACATGAGCCAAACCAAGGACAAAATAACCCTTCTACTTCACTACGGTCAAGGATCCACAACATTGTGGCCATTATTAGGGTTTTAGTTCACAAGCCCTTTTTTCTTTTTTTGCATTCTCATTCCCATCTACTCACATGAGCAAAAGCAAGGACACGGAGACAGAGACAGAGACAGAGAATTTGGTACCACTTGTGGAGTAGGAGGAGGTTTGAGCGCATAGAAAGATAGAAGCTGTTCCTTCAACCATTCCACCAGGTTATAACACATGCTCTCCCCTCTTTGCTGTCCTGCCTGTGACACAGCAACCCACCCAGCATACACAGTGGGTGTGCCAATTCTTCCGTTTCTGCTATGAGAATGCATGTGAATAAGGCATAAGCCCTAGGAGGCACACAACACACAAGCGAAAGGGCAAGAGCGTAGTTTTAGGGTTTAAGAGCGAAGCAAGGGGAAGATTATGGGTGGTGGAGGGTTTGTTCTAGCACACCTGCTGAAGAAGGCCTTCAACAATGGCTGACTTTACAGACTCAGGGTACTTGCGATTGTTGATGTTGCTGACATCGAATTGCGGGAGCGTCTCCGGGTAACCTTCCGGCAACAAGACCTCCAGAAACAAAGGCGGAGGCAAATCTCCACCACCTCCTTCATCCTCCACATCCGGATCTATCCTTATTCTAAACCTGTTTTCGCTTAGCTTACTGTAACTGTCATAGAAAATGGACTCCAGCGCCATCAACTCCTCCTCTATCACCTCCTCCATCGCCCAAAAACTCCCACAAAAGAACAAAACCAAACAGAAATTCCGCAACGATAGAAGAGAATGCTGCCACCAAAAATACCCACAAAAATTTACTCGCCAGATAACACGAGTTATGGCACAAAACAAACCTTCCCCCCGCAAGAGAACACAGTACAATTTCAGGACCACAAACAAACAACCCGTCCTTCTTCCTCGCGAGAGAACAGAACTCTGCACGAAGAACTCTACATCTCCTGGAACCCTAAACGCTTTCGCACCACCAAACCCTAACCCTAAGGCTGTTTTAGTGCACAGAAAATTTCAATGGATGAAACAATTTTGGTCCTCGTTGGCTTCATTACCCAAACTTCCAGTTTGATTCTACCATCCATCGTACTTATCAAATTTTTCATTAACCCAAATCAAAACTCCAATTAACCCTAATTTTCTATTGACCCCAATCAAAACTCCATTTAACCCTAATTTTCTATCGACCCAAATCAAAACTCCAATTAACCCTAATTTTCTGTTGACCCAAATCAAAACTCCAATTCACCCAAATTTTCATTGACCCAAATCAAAACTCCAATTAACCCTAATTTTCTGTTGACCCAAATCAAAACTCCAATTCACCCAAATTTTCATTGACCCAAATCAAAACTCCAATTAACCCTAATTTTCTATGACCCAAATCAAAACTCCAACTAACCCTAATTTTCTATTGACCCAAATCAGAACTCCAATTAACCCTAATTTTCTATTGACCCAAATCAGAACTCCAATTAACCCTAATTTTCTATTGACCCAAATCAGAACTCCAATTAACCCTAATTTTCTATTGACCCAAATCAAAAGATCCAATTAACCCTAATTTTCTATTGACCCAAATCAAAACTCCAATTAACCCTAATTTTCTATTGACCCAAATCAAAACTCCAATTCACCCAAATGCAAGTCCAAATCCAAAAGCAATATGACCCAAAGTAAAAAATATCAAGTTTTTCGGAAACAACAAACTATTAATTATGCCATGAAAATTGAAACACCTTTCACCTTTGAAAGAAACAAAAGATATTGTTGTTTCAAACTCACACTCAACCATCTTAGTGTGTGGGTGGTGTTCTCATGTCCTTTTAAAGCCCCAACAGGTAATTAACATTTGTTTTGACAAGGTTTCAATGGTACACAATTTAACTATTTGAGCTCCATGTTGTTGCATACTACTAGTGATGATCTTTTTTCTTTTTTTTTTCCCTTATGTTTTCATATGGTTTTCAATAATTCATTATTATTTATGTCAATGGCAAATTTAATTTCAATTAATATAAATGTCATGGACATGAAAAAGCACATGTTAATTAATTTGTCTTTTTATATCCATGCTGGTGGGTAAGGAAAGGGGGTGAAATAATTAAATGGATAAGAAATAATTATTAAGACAAAAATTGAGATAGTTATAAGGATAAGAGATAGTTATTAGGAAGAAAGTGAGATAATTAGGCTTGGAAATGAGATAGTTAAGCTTGGAAATTAGATAGTTATATATGAAAATGTCTCTGAAATGGTCTAGGGATGACCACAGGAAGGATTAATGCAAAATGAATAATGAGCCTTTGAAAAATTTATAAAAAAACCATCCATATACTAATTCCTTGAAATTCTAATCACTGCAATTATAAAGCCTTTTTTTTTAATATGAAAACTTTTGGAAAAAGAGAATGGATTTTTTTTAATCATTTTTAGTCTAAGAATGTCCTTTTGAACATGATAATAAATTGCCTGTAATAATAATAATAATAATAATAATAATACTCTGCATGCAAATATCAGTTATTTTCAGTATTTCCCAGAATTAATCAACAGAGAGCTAACACAAGTTGTAAAACATGGGTCATTTCCAGCTTTAGAAAATGTGTTGGAACTGGTCAGAATTATTATTATAGCCATTATTATTATTATTATCATAATGGCTATAAGTTTTGACCTTATCAAAGATCATGTATGCAACACCCATCACTGACCAATAGCCTACCTACCTAATTATCTAATTATCACATTTGTGTTTTTATTAAAATGGTTTCCAATGTATAATAGACTCAGTAAAAATTGAAATTCTATAATTTGGAATCATTGGGTACATATGAACTACCCTAGTGTACCTTGGACCAACTCGACACTAATTATATTATTTTTCAGAAATTTTGAAATTTTCAAAAATTATTTCTTCCAAATCAAAAAATATTGTTGAGGATAGTGGTGAATATTTAGGAATATTGCATTTGTTGAAATTTATTTTTCAAATTTAATTAATTAATTATTCTATGGACATGTGTTGAAATGGCCAAGGTACTACGGTATTGCAATTTTTCATTTAAGTCAAAACATTTTGAATTTTTTGCACTCCCATTTCTTTTACCAAAATATATATTCCCATATTTTCTTTGCAAACTTTGCCAAAAAATTTAAGAGCTTTGCAGACACTTTGCAAAAATTTGAAAGTTTTGGGGCACTTTGCAGCCATTCCCAGAGTTTTGGGGAACTTTGCAGACCTTTGCAAGTGTGATGGGTTTTACAGTCTTGAGGTTTGCAGTTCCTTTTGTGAGTTTTGAATTGCATCGGTTGGTCTCTGAGATGAGATGGGGGATTGAAGATTTGGGAGTTTGGTTTGTTGGAGAAAAGAGAAATGGGAAGTTTTTTGTGGAGATCTGAGTTGGTGGGGACTCTGTTAATTAGAAGGTGACAGTGTGAAGCCCTTGCATGAATGGTCTATCTGTATGGATGGGTTTTTGGCTCATGCCAATTTTGGTTGTGGCAGCTCATTGTGCTTGTTCCTTCTGCAATCTTTCACCAGTTCTGACTATCAAGATGAAAACCCTAAAGTGGGCAGGAACTGGGCATGAATTGTTAAAAAGTATTGAAGAATTTCATTCAAGCATGAACCTGGTTTCTCACTCAATGTGCAGAAGGAACTTGCATTTAAGGATTTTGTTCTAAGAATTTTATTTGAAACATCAACTTGGTTCCTCACTCAATGTGTAGAAGGAACTTACATTCAAAAGTTTTGTTTTCAATTTCGGGTTTTTTAGGGCTTGAGTTGTCTGGTTTAATATTCTTGTGGAATGTCAAATGCATGCAGTAGGAAATGCACCAAACTTATGTTGTGATATTGAGGGGACCATTCAGCCATGCAACTAAATGGATCAGCAATTGACATAGTTTGTCGGGATCACAAATATAACTGTATGGATGTGCAGTTTTATGCTCTTGAAATTTCAGATTGGTATGAAGCTGAGGTTCTTGTTTGTTCTCCACTGAAAATTGAAAAGAAAAATTCTGATTACATTTCTCTTGTATGGGTAAGTTTCTGAATCATTTTGAATTGAAGCTTCTCTTTGTTTTAGACTTCATTGTTGATTCATACACAGCCAGAGTAAAAACCTTTCAACTTAATTGTGGGTTTTTAAGGGTCTTTTTTTGGTGTATGTTTTGGGCATTGGTGTATGTTCTTGTTTCACTAGTAACTGAAATTGAATGATCTGTGTAGGTGATTGGCAATAGGCAGGACCAAGTCCAGAGTTCATGAGCTCATACCCAACAGCTATGAAAACTGGTGATTGATTTCTCCTGAAGATAGTATTACAATGTGCTTGGTGTCTCTTTGACAGCAATGAGATTTTTAGTTACATGGCAAAGGTGGAGATGGATTTTGTTTGTTTTCTGTTCGTAACTATGAGTTTAGGTGTTGGATTAAACAGTTGAAGGTGTGCAAGAAATCGTGAAGCTGCAGAGAATTTCAAGATTTGTTGATGGAATAGCTCATCCAAACCTGCTACCATCTCCCATTGCACTTTCAGGTATTATTTGGTATATTGAATGATATGTTTTTGGAGATTATTTTTGCATCTGTACTCTTTTTTTATCATCTTCTTTCATTACTTTACTTGCTCTTATCAATGTAGATTACAGTTGAGCATCATGCTGGTTGTCATTTTGTGTTTTCTTGTGATGCTCAATTCTTTAATTGTTGTGGAGTATGCAGCATTTTGATGGTAGCAAAAGTCTGGCCAAAAAAAGAACACCCTTTACTCATCCGTGCTCAAGTTGGCTAAGGATTTACACAGCACCAGGGTTGATGGCCAAACTGGTTGAAATATGCAGATGGGTATATGATACTCTTGTCTTTGATTGAGTTGCAGGACATAGTTACACAGCCAAACTGGTCGAAATATGTAAATGGGTACTTGATACTCTTGTGTTTGATTGAGTTACAGGACATGGTTAGAGATCCCAACTGTCTGCACCTAATGCATGGTGGTAACTTAGGGGAATGCAATTAGGACAGAAAAATATGCAATTACCAAACACATTTTGTATTAAGGACAAAAATTCATAAACAAGTTCAAACCCAGCCAAAATGACCATATGACCCACCCTATTACCAATCAGTTGCTGTGGTGCTTGAGTGATCCAATATACCCATTATCAAACACAACTGTCTCTGTGAATACTGATCTGACATATCTTGATAACTCTCCTCATTTACCCCAATTTTGCAGACCATGTTACTCATGACTTCTCAAGTCTTTCAAAACCTTCAAACAAAATAATCAACTACTGGATGTTTGGTAATAGGCGATTTGTTGCACTACTTTCGACCGTGAAGAAACCTATCATTTAGGTCTGCCTTGTACTAGAAGGTTGTTCAGTTACAAACCTCTGTTTGGTTATAGGCCTGCTTACCTTATCGAACTAAGTTTTCTTCTTCATCCTTTGGACTAACCCATCCTTTTGAAGGGGGATAAGACATCAATTGAATTTAACACGATATCCAAGGTGATGTGTTTCTCAAATTTTCCCATGGAAATATGTAAGCACCCCTAGATTGATGCATGTTGAGATTTGCTTGACCAACTGAAACAACCTTGGGTTGTTAATAATCGCAAGAGAGCATGTTTTCTCTCAGTATCTAGCATGCATGTGATGGGATTTGATATATAGTAACATATAGATATATATATATACCCTCACAACTGGTTAGCTAGTAGCAGCATGCAATAGTATCGTGGCCTGTAAATTGGATGAAGTCTAGACTTTACAATACCGTGAAACTGATTTTGAACCAATATATATTCACAAGCTCTACGGGCTATTCAAAAGGGGCCAATGAAGTACATGATTGGGTTCGAATGGCCTATGACAATTGATCAGCCCTAGTGACGGCATTTAACTGATCTTTCATTTTATGTTGTTGCCGTAAAATTCATGTTTATGGGCAGGGATGGGGAAATAACTTGCACGCCATATTGGATGTGTTATACACTGGAAGAGGCTCGTGTATGTATATGGGGTGTTGGTAGACCTGCTCTTCCATGTTGTATACTACAGTAAATTGTCACCTGTCTGGGGTGCAAGATTGTGTGCTAAGAGTAAAGGAGATGCCAAAAAGCCTAGGAAACTCTGATGATAAGCCTGCAGATAGAAGAGGGCTGGAGTAGTGGGGAGATGGGGGGGTTGTCTTCATTTTTTGGGGATTAGAGTATTGACACACCGAGTAGTAGTGTGCACTTGATGGAAGAAGTAGCTGTTATAGAAACAAAAATGAAAAAAGCTGACAACTCTTTATACAGCTGTTTGGAGTGTCAAGTTCTAAGAGGAGCTGGTAGATATGATATCAGTGAAAGTGCAGCACGTTTTCTCACAAAAGCTCCAAAATGTGAAACAAAGAGAGCTAGCTATGTATGGAGAAAGCCAGATCTTCTAATTACAACTAGGAGGGGTATTATTGTCAGGAGGGGGGGGGCATTGAGAACCCAAACCAAGAAGTTGCTTGCTGGATCTGTCCTGTGCAGTGTTTTGTCAGTTTGAGACAATTCAAACAAACAGTGGGCAACATGATGCTAGCAATGATGTTTGGAGATTGTACTTTGCAGTGTAACTGGATTTAATCCACAATAGTTGCTTGAGGAGACGAGAGGGAGGGGAGGGGGATTGCCACTTTGTTGAGATCCATAAAGCACTCACACAATTTCCTAGTGTATGTGGAGGGCACTTTATATTTGTATGAAGATCATCCCTCTTAGCGATATTACACCTACTCATTAAGTGTAGGGTTAACCTCAAGGTGAGGCCATTACTGAAATAAGGGCACATGAGGCAAGAGTTGAGTGTAAATTTGGTTTTCATGATGATCTTGCCTGCGGCTTTTACACAGCATAAAAATTGATGCAACCTTCAGAGCTTTATTGATTTTTGTAAAGCACACCATGAAAATAGATTGGCCAAACACCCAATTGCAAGGCAAAAGGAATAATTGCACACTATAACATGCCCTCTAGTTAGAACAAAAATCTCTAAGAGGTTTTTAAGAGTGGTAGAGAGAGATTTTATCCCTACCGGGTTATAGATCTCACCCACTCTTAAGGAGTCCCCACTCTTAGGGAGTTGTAAGGAGTGTAGGCGTATGATCTCTCCCATGCTTGAAGAGTGGGTGTACTATCTCTCCTCTTTTAAGGGATGGATACTCATGAATATAATACATTGACCTCCAAATGCACTAAAAAAATTCTCTGAGTAGGAGTAAGATCTCTCTCTCTCACTCTTTAAGGAGTAGGTGAAGGAACTCTCCCTTTGTATGCCTCATTGTCTTCATATGTTTAGCTCTATAAATATTTTAGATCATGCTTCATGATGGGTAAAAGCCCAGGGGTGGAGGAGGACATTCCCAGGTGGATTTGGCTACTAGGCCTACCATTGTCCTGGGCCTCTTTTTCCATGGGAATGGGCTCACCCTTGTGCTTCACCACCCTCCACTTGAAACTTCTGCAAATTGGGTTATGTCAAGTTCAATTGTTTTAGCAATATGTGTTGCTTGCATCTTTTGCTGTAAAACCTGCCAAACTTTACTACAAGAAGGGGGCACTAATAGCAAAGAAGAATGAAATGGAGAAAGGATGGACACATGAGCTGGTCCAATTTTAATTGCCAAGTTGCAAATCTGAACTAGCAAATGCCAACAACAAAAGAATTCTAGTCCAATTACCAACAGCAAATAAAACATAAGAATTGGGAGCTGCATCTTTCCTCTTTCTATCTACCCAGTCGTCGTGTCGAGTAAGATGCCCACATGAGTAGTAGTAAGTTGTGGGAGCCATGGCACAGCTTGAGGCGCAACCTTCTAGGCCCAAGATGAATACATATTGCACCCATCCTTTAATAAATAGTTTTGATTTTGCAGGAAGAAAGAACAAGTGTAAGGATATATTCTTCAACTCACATATAAATAGGTACTCTAAACAACCCATAATATACTTATGATATATTATGTTTGGTTGTGAGAAAAAGTCCATAATACATGAGCTTATTCATGTGGCTAGCACCACAAATAGGTGGATTGTATAGGTGAGTGGGAAAACTATCACATAAGTGACTTGGGTTAATTTCATTAGTTATAAGTCAAGGGACACTCCATGGCAAAACTAGGCTTAGCTCATGGCGATATCATTTCATGTGCAAGGACTCACATTTTGGGAGGCTTTACAATTGGAAGGTATTTCTTGGTGGAAAACTTTATCCAATTATTTACATCAAATATCACATAGTCTTGAGCCCCTCTCTCTTTGGGCCCTATTGTACACAAGAGCATCAAACCATGAAAAATCCACTCACCTACAAAGGAGGTCTACATCAAATCTATATGATTATCACATCACTTTCTTTGTGAGACCTTTGTTAATCTCGTTGGTTCTATGAAATGAAAGGCAATTTTGATTGTCCATACTTTATGAACTGATGAACAAGATTGTTTAATCTTTTAGTTCAATTTCTATGTTTTCAGTTGCAAAATGGATTCGAGATTCAAAAGCCAACATAACAAAAATCAATATCATTGTAATTCTAATCCAACAAAAACATCCTAGAGGCTCAAACACACATGGAATCAATTTATCTCCACTATCATCAAGGTTTTTCATAGGGTGACATCATGCATGATGTCCTTAAAAAATCAATACATAGCATTTTATATATAAGTTTAAAATTAGACCTCAAATCATTACATATCTCTCATACAACCATGTTATTACTACCATAATCATTTCAATGTACACATTGTGTCACTCGTTTATCACCATCACCATCTCTTCAACATTGTCTTTTCACGCATGCCTTTTCACCTTCCTTCACCATCACCTTTTCATTGTTGTTTATTTGAACCCATTTATTTGCCTTCCTTTATCACCATCTTTTCATTTCATCATTATTTTGTTTTATTAATAATTTTTATTATTCATTGTTTTTATGTGATGGCTTTGGTTTGAAATTTTAATCAAATTCTATTTTGAATCATGCTTGATTTTTGTAATTCGAATTGTTCTAGTTGTCATACATAAAAACTAAAATGGATGATTCACAAATTGTGTTGTTTATGGACAACCTTGTCAAGTCAAAAAATTTTAAGGTATACTATAATTTTATCACAACATCATCCTTATTTGTACTAATTTACCTAATTATATTTTACCATACATGGGACACCAAACGAATGATATTAGTGGAATCTCCAATTGTGGTGGTCTAAGATATTGTATTATGAAATATTTAACAATTTTGATTCATTAATATTGATGAAGATCAAATTATAGAAAAAACAATCATTAAAAATTAGGTCCTTTTTTGTCTTTAATGTACATTTCAAAATATTTTCACCTTATCGTGTTAATATAAAATTTCAAGCATTTAACATCATGTGAAAATCTTTTAATGTGTACCACAAGACAAAAAGGGCTTAATCCTTATTACAATCCTTTTTTACCCTATATTTGATCCTCGTAAAAAATAATGAATCAAAAGTTGTCAAAAAATTTAGAAGGACTATATTTTAAACCATTACAATTTTAAATTTCATCATAATCATCCATAAATGTGTCTTTACATAGTAAAAAAGGATTAGGTAAAAAAGATAGAAAAAAATGACATTGTGATAAAATTTTGGTACACCTTAAAGAATTTGCACCCATGATTCAATTTTTCTCATGTTGGATTGTTTAAATAACATTACATTTTTCATCTATTTATAAAGAAATTTTACTTTTATCACATTGCATGACTATATAATGTCTTCTTGTGGATTATTGGTACAAAAAAACCTAATGTAACCAAAAGAAAGCAGCTCCCTATACATTGTTAAGGTTAACAAAACACAAATGCTTACCATAAAGACCTAAAGTCTCTTGCTTGGACCTAATCTCAAAAGAAATAAATCTTATAATAATTGCAACAACTTCTATTACACAATTGAACTAATCCATAGCAAGATTTTCTAAAGCACATCTTAACATTGTTGTATGTTGTTGATTTTGCACATCAATTTATGTTTGTTGGAGGTTTAGCCAAAGATCAAATCCTTCAATGTCCATTCAATCCATTTTAAACTATTAACATCCCACCCACAAGTATGCAATGCATTGTAATGTTTGATTCATTCTAAGACACCCCCTTTCATTTATGTTCTCATTCTATGGTGCATAGTTTTTATGTAAGTGTCAAACATTAAGTTCATGTGAAAACCATTATAAGAATGGGGTGGTTTGAACTATAAAAGATTGTGCAAAAAGTTGATAATGACAAAATCTAAAATTTAAAAACTCCATGTGTTCACACTAGGAGTACATCAACTCATCCAATTCTCCTCATTTTTAGTTCACACTAGGTTTCACACACCTTTAGGTTTGTCAAATGGTATTAAAGATAAATAACCAATCAATTCCTAATTTTACAATGAAATCCACACCTAGGGCATTTTCTTTAGCTCTCACAAAGAAAAAAAATGTAGCAACTCCAACATGGGGCTAAGATGAATTCATAAATAAAAATTCAAAGTGAAATTAATTTGCAATTTTTTTTTAATTGTTAATGCAAATTGAAGTTCAAATGGTGCATGGACAAATCATTGGTAGTTAATACATAAGACACATCACAACTCAAACTTAGGAAAAAATCATCACTCCCCTCCATATAGTATGCTCTATGATTGGTAATGGAAATTGCATAAAAGTGCTAAAAATTCTCAAGACTTCACAAAATTTATTGATTTTGCCAAGTTATGAATGTTGCAACTTTGCACATAACTCCCACATGTACATTTTAAAATTGAAAACTCTTGAATATAAATTTTTGGTGCCATATTCCATGTCCAATTTGGAGGTCATTTGATTATCATTTATTAGATTTTAGTGGTTGGCAATCAAATTGCCAATTGACTTTCAACAATTTTATTCCCTACCATTCTTTTGACCACAATGTGAACTTCAAATCTCCAAATTTGGAAAATATGAACTCACTTTCAATATTTTATATTTAAAACCCTTCCAATTATTATTTTTAAATATTTTTTTCATTATTTTTTATTTTCATTTTTCTTCCCAAAATTTGGGGACACCACAAAACTCCAATTCCCATAGTGGAAAAACAACTTGGGTCTAAGCATTCTAATAGGAGCCACACCTGCTCCTTTAAACATGTGTTTCTTCACTATTGTTTCAAGATTATTTTTGGAATATTTTCAATACATCATTTTTATAAATTTTAAGTCTTAAAAGTTCTATTAATATTATTATGTTAAGGTTTATATTAGAAATTTGCCAAATTTATGTCAAAATTATGATTTGTGTGTTTTATATTATTTAATTGCCACTTAAAGGCATCGGTTACATAACATAATAGTGCTTTTGGGTGAAATCGTGAATCAATGAGCCAATATGTTTACTTTGTTTCAAAGGACTATAATCTTTTTACCAAAAAATAATTTTCATATAAATGAAGTTTTTTAAATATATATTTTTTAATTTATTTTTTACTTGTTATATTTTCCACAATATATCACATTTTTTTAAAAATAATTTTAAGATAAATATGATGTTCTAAAATTCTAAGATTTTGCACTAGATTTCTAAGTTTTGTCTTGAAAAATTATCACAATTTCAAATCACCAAAACATGTTAACTATTTTGACATTTAATATTTTATATTATAAGCTACAACTTTATTGTAAACAACATTTACATTACATCACATTTACATGTCATTTAAAGGATTCATGGACATCAAATAGACCCAAATTTTTTTATTTTTTGGAAAAAACATCAAGTTATAGATTCTTATATTTTGAGTGTTTTTTATTTGTGTCTAATAATTCAACGCCAAATAGTTTGTATATTATGAATCCAAGGATCCCTTTGTGAAATTAATAATGTTTGACGAAACACCTATTCAACTTTAAAGGTCTTTTGTTCAAGGCAAAACTCAAAATCAAAATATTCAATGGTTCAATTTAGATTTCTCAACATCCATACTAGTCCTAAAGCACAACTTGCCATTAAATGGCACCACATAGCCATATATAGAAAGAAATCAATTTTGAACACAATTTGACATGGTTTTTAAGTCATTGTTTTGTAATTTTACCCTTTTGTGTATTTTTTATTCATTAAATATATTCTAAATTTTTGGATATGTATATCAATATATTGAAAATAATACTGTAAAAAAAAATACAATTCATGGTTTTTTATTTTCACCATTTGAAATACACAAAATTAAGCATTGGTTACGATTATTAATGGCATGTGTTAGTGTGATTGCACCTCTTGGAAATGTTGGGATTCATTCTCTCACATTTGTGGGAATGTGTTTGAGTTTTAGAACATTTTCTTGACTTGCTCCCCTTTCATGCATAAGCTTTGGTCATGAGTTCATAATTAAGGTTGCAACATGGTGAATGGATAAAACCCAAGAACACTTCTCATTTCCTTCTAACAAAATATGATGAGAATTACTAGAAAGATCAAATTTGTATGGCAACAAAAGAAAACATAATTTAACATTGCCAATGAAATTCAATGATTTTTTAGAAAGCAAATTACTAGTTGAAATGAAGGTTTGTTTTGCAATATACAAGCTTGCACAAGGTGAAAACCTATTAATGTGTCTTGAATTGTTTGTCATTGGCAAACCCACTATCACACTTGTTCTTTGACATTTTGTTAAAACTATCAACATTTAGTATTTAAAAAAATGATCAAGTGGTCAAAAGGTGTGGATGTGGAATTAGTCATGACTAAATTTAACTATTGTTGTGGTATGCTTTCAATGCATGGTGTGATGAACAAAACACTTATTCATATTGCCAAGCCAATTAAGACACCATTTTTAAAAGATTATTATTATTTTAAAACAAGTGGTTACTCAATAATGGCACAAGAAATGATTAAAAGCAGAACATATTTTATTGATGTTTTATTGGACTTCTAGAAAGTGTCAATGATTGTAAAGTCTTGAAAAAATCTACATTTTATAGCAAGGTTCAACATCAAAATGTATTCAACATGTGAAATGTATCTTAAAATGATATCACATTCTATTTCTTTGGAGATAAAGATTACCTATTGTTGGATTCAATGGTGACACCTTAAACAAAGAAAATGTTGATCATATGTGATGGAACATTTATACAATAAACATCACAAGAAAGGGTTGATGAATTATAGAGAACACATTTGCATAATTTTCAAAAGCAAAATCAAACTCCATGGGAAATTCATCTATTGTTACCTTTGGTAAAAGGGATCTAAACATTGTGAAATTCATGCATACATATGTATAAGAACATGAATGACCTATGCACATTGACATTGAAAAGAAAGAATAGTTCAAAGTGGTTAAAAGAAGAATTTTGGAAACCTTATTGGGGATTCAAAGACTTTAAAAATTGAAGGTCTAAGCTTCATTCAACACCTTGAATTTCAATACAAATCCATGTCTTCAATATTTGAATATATTGATTTCAAATCATTGAGAGTAATTGCAGGTGGATTAATAAATCATGCTCTATCATTTCTTGGGTTATCTTGCAAATGCCATGCCAATGACCATGCCTTCTTAATCCATGTCAATTGCTTTGACTATGTTGTTATTGGTTTTGTTGATGGCCGAATCTTGTTGTAATATTCAATTGTGAAATTGGTCATGTGAATCTTATCAATTGTTGTTAGAAGAACTTCAAAACTTTTTTTGTAGCTTCAAACAAATTCTTGTGAGTAACATTGGGTTTACAACACCCATATGTGAATTACCTAAATCCTTTGTTCAATTTATGTTGAACCTTCTTATGTTGATTAATTACTGATAATAATGGTTGTTGGAAGTGGTGTACCAATAGTTGTTGTAACACATGGTTTACCAATAGGTGTTTTAACATGTTGTGTTCGAATTTGAACATCATGATGGGAGAGAATTGCAATCCAAATCATTTTTATCCAAATGAATATATATCACGGACTATTGCATTCCTAAAACACCAAGTGAACCATTCCAACTTCATGTCATGAATGTCAATGTGCAAATCTTTTTTATTAATTGAAGTTCATTTCCATGTTTTTTTGTGTGAAATTATTCACTTATAAATTTTTGTGATGAACACACCACATCATCCATAGACATGAGATCCTTCATGTGTGGCATGATCAAAACATTGGTCACAAGCTCAAAAATGATTCTATTGAGGATGAAGGCAAAATGAAATGTATGCAAAATTTACCTTTTTTCCTTGTAGTGCAAGTAGATTGAAATTTGCAAATAACATCAAAACTCGTCATAAATTTGTTATATATTGAATTTTTTACTTGTATGGACAAATATAAGATATTTTTTCATTATTGTGCATTGAATTTCAATTTTTATTTTATTTAAATAAGGTTTTTATTTACTTGTTTGAAATGTAAATAGTTTTGTAATCTATTTTTTGCAATGTTCATGATTGTAAAATACATGTAAAAGACTTCAATAAATAAAAAATTGAATACAACTTTGATCATGAGATTAAAAAATAATAATTCTAATTTCTTAACCTAATAAACACATATTTAAATGTATATTCTATGTTTAAAATATCCCCAAATTCAAATCTTTAATATTTTAATTCACTTTTTTCCTTTTTTGCGAAAACATTCTTGTAAATTTAGTAGAAATATAAGTAATTTTTTATCATATTTGCATTGATTTTGAGGCTATTTGCATGTTTTGATATGCTTACCACATGATAAAAGAGAAAATACATATATATTTTTGTTTATTTTACCATGCTTCCACCCCATGTCGTAGATTGTGACTTCACATATTATTGAGGTAAATTATGGTGCAACAATTGTCCATACAAGTGAACCCATTATGATGGTGGTTTAAATGTCTTACACCCATGATTACAATGCCAATAAAATATCCATTTTGTCACAACATTCTCAAATTGATTAGGTGAGTCCATAAAATCTAGGGTTTTCACATGTTTGTTTCAGTTAACATTCAAAATAACCATGGTCATCTTGATCCAAGTTGGGTTGCATGAGTTTTTAAAGATGAACTTCAACCAATGCATTAAAATTGGCTTTGTGCCTTCCTTTTGTTCATTGTTTTGTGAGAGCCTTAGTTATGTCATTCAACTTTTGAACTTCCATTTGCATGCACATTGAATATAACATGTGCATTAAAATCAATTCATGGAATTATTAATGTTTATGTATGTGTCAATTCATGGAACAATTGATTTATAATTTTTGTGTTTGAATGTAAATTAATATTCATCAAGATCATGAACATAAAATATAGTTTGTACACCATAATCAGTTCATGGCACAATGGATTGATAATGTATGTGCTTGAATACAAATTAAATTCAAGAAGCAAGTATTTGAGAGTGTTTCTTAGGTGTTGAAGTTGTGATTTCTTTTCCACCAAATTCCTATTTTTTCCCACCATTGTTTCTTCCATATTTCCAATGACAATGCAATATATAATAGATTAGTCAAATTCTAAAGTAACAACAATGTGATGCACATCGGAACAACAATCACATAGATAAACTACACAAACGAAGGAAAATGGTGAGTGGGGAAGATAATAGTTAGCACTTAACTAATGGGTCATTTTTTGCCATTTTATGTAGCACCAACTTTTTCCATTTGAAATGTAAGAAAATCAAGTTTTGGTATTAGCCATGGTGTTATGTATGTCTACCTTGTCTATGACATAACTCTAAGCTAACTCGAATTGCCATGTCAATTTCCACATCAAGTTTGGGGCTATGTATCCTTGTGAGTGTGTGCCCAGGAATTTTTTTCAATCACTAGCCCCCATCAATCACCAAAGTATCCGCAAGTGTGTTCGTGCATTTACTTTGTATGCAAACATGGAGATGATGCCCCCACACCCTCCCAACTAGATCAAAATTTGTGACACAATGACCTTGCTTCACAAGCTAAAGTTTAAAAGTGTCTAATCCTAGATGGTTTGTATCCAACAACAACACTAGCCCAAAAGTCCATGTAAGATTAATCTTTAAGGCATCACAAAATCAACAAAATCCCACGTCTAGCCCACCAAATTTGGGCGAAAGTCACCTAGCTTAATGCACAACATAGGGTTAGGGTTCAAGAATAACCCAAGGTTGAATCTCAGTTTCTTATTTGGTGCCCAACATGGTTAGGGTTCAAGAATAATGAAGGGAGTGAAGGAGGATTATATCCCAAATAAAATTGGGTAGTTGAAAACAATCACAAGCTGATCTGATAAATTAAAGAGAGAGTTTGAAAACCTTCACATTGTACTTACTTCAAGATGGGTACAGTCTTAAAGCATGAACAATATGGGACTAGATTATTGAAAAGCCTAATAAAATGATTAACCTCTTTAGAAATGTTTGGAACAAAAATGTGGACATTTGTCATATGCATGATAGAAGTTATATATTGAAAACCTTTCTAGGAACTCCATTGATTGCTTTTTGGCTTCTAAGAAAGGTATTTGTATACCCTTTTAAGGTTATATTGTTCAAATACTCTACATTTACATATTTTTTTTAGAGAAAACTTGAAAGAGAAACATAGTCAACAAATTGTGGAGATGAACTTGCAAGATTAAGAATGCTTAAGTGGAAATTGAAATTATTTTTCTAATTTGGTTGGAGGATCTACCAATTAGGTAGTAGGAATGGGGAAAAAAAGAAGAAGAGAGCTTAACATGTGCACATTTACAATTTGTACCACCAACAAACATGATGGGAGATGATGACTTGCAAACTTTACAAAAGGCTAGTGGCAATTCAAATTACCCATCACCACTAGAGAAGCTGAATGAATGTCCTCCAAATCTTTTGGAAATTAACTAAGATAATCACATATGAATGCCACTTCATAAGTAGTAGTTATTATTATGGTCATTTCATAATGGGTGAGGGCATAAACTTTCTTCCAGTCAAAATTCTTCTCACAAACTCTAAAGGCTTCAATTACCCCTAGACAATTCAAAAAGGTTTAGGGTTTTAAAATATCCTAATCATTGGTGCCAACAAAGGAGGTTGGAAGTGAGGATTAAAGTCCAGATCCAATTGAAAATCATTGCCAAATGGGATAATTGCACATGAATTTTCTGATTCATGAATGTTGTTCTTATACCCTCCTTTGATAAGAAATAAACTAATAAAAAGGCTAAGTTGGGAGCCTAGGTATATCTATCACTTCTAGCAGAATCAAACCCTAAAACACCATTATGCTGTAGAGAACAGGCATTTTGGTGATGGATTCTGTCAAAGCAAACAGTCACTAAGCGAGCCTGACAGAATCAGCTGCCAGGATCCCATTCCGCGATGTAAATAGCAAGGGAAAAACCAAATTCCCGGGGCGTTGAAAAGTCAAGTGAAACTCCTTGAACTGCAAGGTTTCCTCTGATGGCTAATGCAGCTGGGTGAATGGCACGATAGGGACGCCGGAATCCCCTGCGATTTTCTTACTATGGAATAGGGAATCTACAGCCAATTCTGCCAATTCTGCCAAGTAAGCCCTCAAGTGCTGATTCTGCCTTTCAATAACTGGCATCATCAAAGGATGAACAACATGAGCACTTGCAGATGGAAGGCCATGGTTCTAGTGTGGATGCTAGTTCAGCCTGACCTCACATTGGCACCCTCCTCTTGCAACTAACTCTCTGGCATGTCCAGAGAGCAAGCAAGCAAGCAATACAGTGGGTGATTTGTATTACCATCAAGTAAGTTATAAAGAGACAATTTGACAACCGGTTGCTGTTGATGGTTGTCAAATTGATCTCTCAATTATGGGGGCTGAGAGAGAGAGAGAGAGAGAGAGAGAGAGAGGCTTTGTCAGTTTATGACAACAGGATGAAGCAGGCACTCTTCTTACACAACAAAGCTCACTATCTCTCTCTGACTGCTTAAAGCTGATCTCTGAGAGATTGAAGTGTACCAGCTAGCCAGCTTCTTAGTAAGATATCCAAACAAAGCACAGGCCAGAGTGAACCATCACCCACCAGTGCACCAACCCGTTATGACTCTGGTTGTGGATAAACCTCAACTGAATTCACATCTTTTTTCATCTTGGTAACCCATTTTGTAAGAAATAGGTCTTGTAGATAGGTAGGAAAGTTAAGGAACTACCAGATAAGTATAGGATTTTACATTCGTAAGGGCTGCTTTTACTACCTACCTCCTAACATGCCATTGTTAGTAGGTAGGCAATTAAAAAACAGAGCAATTGAGTTAATCAAAATGGTTAGCTAATGAACTGAAACCCAAAAAAAAACTGTTATACACTATTACAAAATGTGAGTGTAGTTCATTAGTCCTGTTCGTTAGACCAATGAATTCATTACATTCTCATTAGGTCTTGTTCATTACAACCAGTGAATTCACTCAAAATCCAATGAAATCACTTGATGAACATAATAGACACCTTTTGTTATATTGTTATTACTTACCATCCATTTTTTATGGTGTGCTGATGAGTGCTAGTTCACATTGTCGTCTGCTTCTTCTTTGGTTGGGTTGTCATCAATCTATCACTTCTGTAAATTCACAGGAAATCCAAAGCATTGGCATCTGCCTCTTCACTTGTCATCACTTGTTTATCAGTTCTGCAGATTGCACAGTTGGCTGTTGATAGCAGCACCCATTTGTAGTCAGAGGGGGGTGCTTGGAGGTTACACAAGTTGTGGTGGAGTCAGATGTGAGAACAGGAAGTGGCTCATTACAACAGAATGTGCTTTTTCCTTACCAGTACCTGGTATACTATGGCTAATGACACATGTGTGAGATCAACTTTGTTTTCTACTCAAGTGAAATTAATGTGAAATTAACATCAAATTATAATATAAGTGTATTCTGTACCACAATAAACATTGCATAGTGTAGATTGTAATGGATGAAATCGCAAAGATTACGTCACCGGGTTATAAGTTGTGGGCCTAATAAGAGCATCTCCAGCTGAGCTCACTATATGACCCTGTAAAAATATTTCTCACATCCAAGTTTAGTTATTTACTTTTTTCCAAGCCACCCATAAAACTAAAATGGGGACTGCAAAAAGACTACTAACATCACACCACCTGGATCAATCAAACTATCTAGCCTTTCAACAGCAGATGTTACCTTTCGTTGTGCCTTTTTACCAAGCCTCAGCAAACTGTGCTGAAATGCTAAGCCAAAAACCATTTTGCTGAGCCAAACCAGCATGTTTTGACTTTTCTTCATCGACTTTTACTGTGCAGGTCACATTCTGAGCATGGGTGTGCATTGGAGAAATTGAAGAGTGATGACAAGTGCATTAGAGGCCACCTATCATTTTGGGTTGTCCAATGTCTAGTGAAGAGAGAGATATATATATATATAGAGAGAGAGAGAGTCTATTGTTAAAGACAATTCAATAAGATTAGATCACTTACAAAAAAAGATTGGTTGAATTCAAAAACTCTGCCAGACCATTATACAATCTTTAAAGTTTTGATCACATTGAATACCTTTGCACACATTGATTTCTATTCCAGTCACCTCTCTCTGTGTTTATTTATTACAGAGTGACAGAAGAACAGTGTAAAACAGCGTTTTTACACACTGTTGAGAAAAGTGGTGCTGAAACTTGAAGAGAAAAAAATTAATAAATAAAATAAAAATAAAATACTAATTATTAAAATTATTTATTTTTTTAAAAAAAAACTTGAAGAGACCCAGGTCCCAAATCCTTTTCCCCCACCATTCAAGGAATTGGGTACTTTGTAATTAGAACTAACTCAGGTCAATGCTAAAGGGGAGGTGGGGGGGGAGGAGGTCATTGTTTTTGTAGCTCATTTCTTCAAAGAAACAACAAAACCAATGTAGGCTAGGTACCATGTGGGTACCATGAATTTGGGTGGGGATAAAGAGGGGGGGGGGGGCATAGCTGGCTACCATCTGGCTCCCTTTACTCATGGACCCACCAGACTTATATTTGCTATGGACCCACTTCCTGTTCTCACATGTGATCCCCCCTACTTACTACTTTCCCTCAATAACTAAGCTAGGATTTTTAGCTTTGCTTGGGACTCACCTCCCATTCTTTTGTGTGATTTGTTACTATAATTAATTAATTAGTTGTTTATTTATGATCGAACTCCTAGTTGGATTTGTTATAGAGCCACAAAAATTATTAAACTCACTCTCCTTTAGTTTCTTTCCATTACAACTTAGATTTTGTCATTGAGCCAAACCTCCACCCTCTTCTATATATTTTTCTCACCATTCCATTTCTTCCATTTCCTTATTTGTTGTGTTCTTTTGCATTAAAAGTAGCCAATTCTTCTGAATTTTTTTTTGGCCTTCCCAATCAAAGAATGAACAAATAAAATCCCCCCCCCCCCTTTTTTTTTGGAGGGTTATTATCTTGTGATTTTTAGTGGAGGAGAAAGAGATGCTAAATTTCTCCACTAATTTTACATTTTTAGAGGGGACTTGAAACCTCACTCAACCCATTTCAAGGCAAGCTTTTAACTATTTTATACTATGTAGGTGTACATTGTGAAATTGAGACGTCAAGAAAGCCCAATTTTGAAGCAAATTTAGTTCCTATAAAAGTATGAATGAGAATGTGTCAAGTATCAACTCAATGTTTTACTAGAATTGGGTGGCCCTTTCCAACTTTTAATAGCTTATTTTGATAGCTAAAATATATTTAAAAAAACCCTTGAATTAAGGCACTTCCACAGCCTCAGCTATGAGTTTTTGGGACTAAATTATCTTGTATCTTTCTTATAAATAATCCATTAATTTCCCTACAAGGCTACTATTTGTGGGGGTTGTTGTGCTGGTACTACCTCCTATAGTACTAGTTCAAAGTGGGTGATGAAGCTTGGAATTGTATGTAATGATAAAAAGAGTTCCAATTAGCTACCACTCTCATAATATGAAATTTGAATATATTTATTAGCAAATCTAATTTTGGTAAAATTAACCATAATTGAAGCCGAAGAAAATGTGAAGGCCTAAAAAAAAGCTATATAAATTTCATTTGTGTTGTTTAAAAAAATAAAATAAAATAAAATAAAAAAATATATATATATAGAGAGAGAGAGAGAGATAAACATCTTGAAAAGGAGATGAGTGGGTGCCTGGCAACTGAAGAGATTTTGTAGAGCATTTATTGAGAAGCATTTAAGAGTGAATTTTTCTGATGATTTTTTGCCAGAACATGACTATAAAGGGCACTCTTAAGCAACTGGGCTTTAACAAACAGTCTGGAGTCCAGGCATAAAAACAAAACTTGATGGATGATATATCATGCCAGGTTGTTTAAGAAATTATGAGCAACAGAGTTGCAAATGAATGAAAGAGGTAGAAATTAGAATGTGTGTGTTGTGTGTGTGTCTTTGTTTTTTTCCCCCATCTCCCTTTCTATTGGAATGGGTAGCTGGGTACTAAGTGTAATTGGAGTGTGTGGGGGTACTCTCCCTATTATGACTAATCAAACCTCACCACCCCATCCATTAAGGACTCTGGATGAATAATAGCTGATTTTCATTTAACTCTCACTCTTGTAATTTTGTAACCCTGGGACAAGGAGTTAGCAATCCAGGCTCAGAATGTCATTCCCTTCCCTTCTTCTGTTTTGTGTGTGTGTGTGTGTGTTTTGTGTTGGGTTTAGGGTTTAGTAAGAAAACAAGGGGGGCATTGGTTTTTTTTTGTTGGGTTTAGGGTTTAGTAAGAAAACAAGGGGGGCATTGTTTTTTTTTTTGTTGGGTTTAGGGTTTAGTAAGAAAACAAGGGGACATTGTTCTTTTTGTTGGGTTTAGGGTTTAGTAAGAAAACAAGGGGGGCATTGTAGTGTGATTTGCAAGAAGCCACCACCCATCACCTGAAATGTGTGCATTTTAGTTACATAAGGCCAAGGTTTCACAATTGGTATTTATTTAGGCTTATTAGATGGTCAGAGAAAAAGACCAAAAAAAATTTTATCACCTAAGAGAGGTTTGCACTACATAAATTATAGAAGTTGAAAGGGAGCATAATCTTTAAGGTGTCCATGGCCCCACACCATGTTTTTAATGGTGTTCTTCCTTTTAACGGCTAATAGATCCTTCAGAAAATGAATACCTTATGTCCAGTAGTAAATCTCTCCTTAGATGTGACGAACCCTTTAAAAAAAGCCTTCTTGTGAAACAGACATGCTTTGGACAAAAAATGACAAAAGAACTTTTTCTAAAGTCCAGTTCTGTTGGTATGTTCATATCCCATTTTTGCCATCCTTAATTTTTAAAAATGGAAAAAACATTAATAATTTTTTTGTTCTATCCATCTCACGGATGTAACAATAAATAGCTGATGTACATTCTAACAAGTGAAACAAGGGGTGGGTCAGACCATGACCGTGACCTTGCCATTTACATTAAAAATTATCTTAATGAAAAAGAAGAATTATGGAAACTCAAATACTTCACCATGCAAAAAAATATAATCTTCAAAAAATTCTCTCAAAGAAACCAAAATCCTTCAAGATATTATAACTATACAACTAATCTCAAGTCTCAACACAAGCCAAAATATCATCTTTCAAAAATCCTCATATAAAAATAAATAGACCTATTATTATTATTATTACCTAGGGGCCAAAATCCCTTAAGCTATTATACTCTATAATGAATCTAAACACAACAATATCCATGCCATGGTAGGCAAGCAAGGGCCAAAAAATTCCACCAGTTTATCATATTTGGACCAACTATACTTGCCCTTTTTCACTAGCCCAAGTAGACTGACTGTGTGACATTTTAAGTCAGTCCTAGTCATGCTTTGTAGTTTTGGCTTCTTCTGGAATTTGTTAAAAAAACCTCTTGTATTTGTGTCTGTAAGTAAAGCACCTTAAAAAGGGTAAAGATTCACTAAGCTACATACATGCAGAGATCTTATGTTATGAAGGAGGAACATTTCTAATGAGGGCCTAACCAAGAATGTGAGCATCACCTTGGCTTGCTGCCTTTCTTACTTACGGTGCATTCACACCTAATGTTAAGTCAGTGTTAAGTAAAAATCTAGGTGGCATCTTAGGTGGCACCCAATGTTAAACGTGTGATTATTTAATATTAAGTGAATGTTAACTTAACATAAAATGTTTGTGGTAAATAGGTTTAGGTTCTAAATGATTGCCTTGGTGTTAGGGGACTTAATAATACTAGAGTTCTTAACACCAAGTGTGAATGCACCTTTATTCTGGCAATGCCCTCTCGACCGTGGGCGTTAGCTACCATTTAATTTCAAACCTTTATTCTGGCAATGCCCTCTCGACCGTGGGCGTTAGCTACCATTTAATTTCAAACCTTTATCCTGGCAATGCCCTCCCGACCGTGGGCGTTAGCTACCATTTAATTTCAAGTGTGAATGTGACTTCTTCTTTGTTTCAGTACAGTGGAATGGTTTTTCCTTCAGCAGTGGGGCTTGGGTCATGATAACTATGTGAGGTAAACTTGTTTGTTTGTTTGGTTTTGGCACAAATAAAGATCACTTCAGTTGTGGGAAGAGAAATGAAGAGAAACAACAAAGAACCTCAAGAATAAACCCAAACACAAGAACACTGAAGGTGGTAGCAGCCTACCACCTAATCACAGCTTGTGAGGTAAAGTTCGTGGTTTCAACCATTTGAATGTAAACTATGTGCGGGCATATATTGTAGACTTACATTAGTGTGCGAAAACAATTTTCTGTTGTAGGTAGTGTTTCCTTTTTTCCAAGTATCTCTGAAATTTTAAGAGAAAACAAGTAGGATAGGAGGATTTGGGGTTTACTTTCTTGAGGTGCCATTTTTATTAAAAAAAATTCATTGTTGCAAAGAGTTTTTTTTTCCCCTTTGTTTTATGTGAGTGTGTAGGATTTGTGAGAACGTGCTTAATTGGAAAAAATTATTTACACTGAGTTGAATAAGGAAGTTCAAAAAAAGTTGTGGTTGTAAGTTAAAAGCATGTTGCTTCATCATATGCAACTCAAGCTAATTCGCAAATGTGTGTTTGAGGGAATGATCTTGTAAGGAGATGAATATACTAGCCTCAATGATGTACCTCAATTAACTTTATTTATTTTCGTTGTGACTTTAAAAATGCCTTCACACTAGTTAAAAGCATGTTGCTTCATCATATTCAACTCAACCTTATTCGCAAACGTGTGTTGGAAGGGATGATCTTGTAAGGAGATGAATATACTAGCTTCAATGATGTACCTCAATTAACTTTATTTATTTTCGTTGTGAATTAAAATATGCCTTCACACTAGTTAAAAGCATGTTGCTTCATCATATGCAACTCAAGCTAATTCGCAAATGTGTGTTGGAAGGGATGATCTTGTAAGGAGATGAATATATTAGCTTCAATGATGTACCTCAATTAACTTTATTTATTTTCATTGTGAATTAAAATATGCCTTCACACCAAATCAATGATTCCAATTCAATTGAAGCAAATGATGATTTGAATGTACAAAAAAAGAAATGATAATATGGTTTCATTTTAGTTTATACATTTAATAGGGTTCTTTGTGAGACATCATATGTTATAGGATTTTTTTGATCATTATGAAAAACAATTTGAAGCAAAATGTGAGCATTGAAAATTTCAATCACATGTGTTGTTTTCTTTTGTAAGTTATGATCAAATTCGTAAGAAAAAAACTCTAACCTCCATCATTGTGAGATGGAAGTTGGGGGTTTTGTTTTGTTGTTTTTTCTTTGTGCAATACCTAAAAATGATGGGGGCAAATAAAGTTTAGAGACTCAGGTTTTATGCAATATTCACATTGGTAACAATGTCAAGTGCAACTAATCATTTTTTCATTTCAATTTCAATTGTTAACTTAGGAAGGGGAATTGAAGGAACATATGGAACCTTTCAAGCGATTGAAATAATTCTAAAGGATTCAAATTGGGCCAAGTTAGAGTTGGAATGGGTGTGCAAAGTCTACATGTGTTGCATTGCATATGTTACAAAGTGATTGTTCACCTAGCACAAAAAAAAGGTGCATGACCTTATGGCAAGAAGAACCAAATGTGGTCATCCTTCAATTTGTGAAAGGGGGTTCATTGCCATGACCACATTTAAATGAATGCATGCATCATAAGTGATGCATATGTGATCCAATGATGGAATGACCAAAAGGTGATTATTTGAGTTCACATGAGAACCCATGTGTAATGAAGTCACCTTCAATCACTTGCAAAAGGAAAAGTGGAAACTTTTTTTTGGTGTGTTTGATTTATTTTTGCAAGTTTTGGACATTTGGTCTTGGCATGTTGGGAACATCCCACACAATGCCCATAGATGGATCAAAAAGGATGAGAACTTGCAAACCTTCATTCACCACCCAATGTGTGCATCTTGAGAATGTGAAGATGGTATGAGATGGCTTGTATTGGAATAAAAATTCAACAAAAAAACTTTGAAATGAAAAATCAATGCAACCATTGATAATATGCCTTCATACCCACCCAATTTATTTCTCTTTGTTTGGTTTAGGTTTTTTCAAAATGCCCATGCTAATTGTGGATTGTTGTTATGATTTAGATTTCTTGAGACCAACAAAAAAAAGTTCATGGTAATTGCAACTTGTTTCCAGCTAGAACATTGTTACATCTATACGCATTAGCATGTGAAAAATGTGGTAGTTATGTATGGCCAAACGCATGGGATGGGCGTTGTGAAATTTTGTGATTTTACAAAGGGTTTTCCTTCAAATAGGGATTAAGATGTGCATAGGATCATATGTAATGCACATTTTTGACATGATTTTATAAAATCAACAATTTCCATCCACCTATTGTGTGCATTAGAAAATATCATCCCCTATGACATTTGGAAATATGTAAAATAATTAAAATTTTTGATAAACTTTTTTGTACTAGGCTCAAAAGGTCCATCTTCTATTGTTGCATTATAATTTTACATTTGCATTGTTAAAGTTTAAGCTTTTAAAACAATATTTACATAATATTTTGTACAATACCCATGATGTAAGGAGGAATTTATAATACTTGCAATTGATCAATACACATTAGGTTATTAGAATCATATGCAATACCCACATGCAAGTAAAAAATAGGTGTTGGATTTATTGGGGTTTTATTGTCTTTTCGAAGCCCAATTTGAAAGCATAGTACTGCACTTTTGCATTATGTTTTACAAGCATGAACAAGAATTAGATCATTTCATTGGTGCCCATGTGTGGGTATTGCATAAAACAAAGTCATTACTTTAACACAATACCCACATGTGGGTCACAAAAATAGGTGTTAGTTTGGGGAACCCCAAACCATTTTAAACATGGTGTTTAAAGTTAATGTAAACATTGCATTTTCAAATTGGGTCATCACCCAATGTATTTCAACCATAACCAAAGGGGCTTTCATAGGTCATGTGTGCAAGTATTACATCATACAAAACCATCTTGGAAATAGAATTCTTGCATCCCATTGTAGACCATAAATTAACCTTGTAAAATACATCCAAAGGAAAGTAAAATTAAACAAAGAGAAAATTAATAAAAAAATTAAAGGAAAAAAATTAAAAATTAAAATCATATTGTTGATGTTAAAAGATGATGCCACATTCAAAGCAGTTTCAATTCAATTTGAAAACAAAACCCTAAATAAATCAAGACACATTTCATTAAACCTCAAAATTCAAAACCTTAAATAATCCTAATGGTAGATGCCTTTAATCCAATAATTATATTAACATATACAAATGGAAAGAAAATACTTTTATTACAACTAACTATGTTTTGAATTTTAAAGCTAATGGAATAAAAAAACTAATGATTGGATGAATTAACCTTAGAGTTTAAAGCTAGTTAACCAAACATATGTAAAAACCTAAATAATTTAATGATAGATATTCTAAAAATTAATAACTACATAAACATATACAAATGCCAAACAAAATAGCCATTTAAAATTGAATTATGAATTAAAGTTCAAAGTTAATGAAATGAAAAAACTAAATCAAGGAAATATGAGGTTATTTTCTTACTTTTAGTGTAGACTTTCAAATTTGAAACCCTTTTTCATCCACCTTCAAAAGTGATAAAATGAGTTTTGCTCTGAATTTGTGTATATGAATTTCCTCCCAAAATCTAACCTAGGATTGATTTTGATTAATGTAAAAAACGTGCGCAAAAAATTCATAATTGTTTGTTGTTTCCCTAATTTTAAATTTATCAAGTCTAATATTGTTTAAAATTAAGTAATCGTTAAATTAGGTAGCAATTTTTTAATCAAATTAAATACATCATATATTAAATGCTCCAAAATGGAGAAAAAATTCTTGCGGTTGCAATACCCACATTTAGGGTTAAATATTTTATTTTCATCAAAGGTTTGAATAAATAAAAAATGATTAATGATAGTTTTTTTGCAATAGTTGCATTTTATGTTATAACTTTCATCAATTGAAACTAATAGTGTGCAAGTGGTATGTAGGGTTTAAGATTGGTGAGTACATAGGTTTTGTTGAGGGGTCAATTGAAAGTTTAATTAGGAAATAAAGAGATTTTGCTAAAAAGTAAAAGTTTAACCAAGAAATAGGAAAGTTTTGTCAAGAAATAAGAGTTCAGTTAGAAAATAAAAAGGTATTGTTAAGGAAATACATGTTTAGCCAAAAAATAAAAAAGTTTTGCCAAGAAATAAAAGTTTAGTTGAAAAATACAAACATGAAAATTGGCTGGTAAATACGAGGTAAAGCCAAAATGTAAGTTGACAGAGTAGCTAGGTGGGATAGTAGTATGAAAGTCGGAGTTGGGAAAAAAATTGATCAAAATAAACCAAAGTCAAACATCAGCCACCATTTCTGTGGAATGTACAATGTTAGTTAATGCAGCAGCCTCAGGAGGTGCGGATGAAAAAAACGGAGCCTGTCCTGTGGACAGAACGGCCAACTAGTGCATTGGTGGGTGCGTGCTAGCTGTGGATGAAAAAAACGCAGCCTGTCCTATGGACAGAACGGCCAACTAGTGCATTGGTGGGTGCTAGCTCATTCTGGCCCGTGTTGATTTCAAAGTGAAGCACCCTAGGTTGAACGGAGTGAGTCCTTGAAGTGCATGACCACACTTATTCATGGCATGGCCTTAAAAACATGTTACAGAGGGAGCCAGAGTTTTCCAAGCACCCTAGGTTGAATAGAGTGAGTGAGAGTCCTTGGGAACGCATGACCCAAATAACTCATATGGAGCCCACATGTCTCCTCCAACCCTAGGTATCGTATTAGAGAGTGGGCATGGTTTGACTGATTCTTGCTCCCACTCGGCTTGTGGCCAAGCCCACTAGGGCGAGGCTCACTGGCAAGGAAGGAGCTGGAGAATTGATCAGCCTAAGACTCTCCACTCCTTTGCATTAACAGCTGATAGTTAGCGTCATAGAATGTAGGTTTCCAAATTGGCGAGGCGTGCAAAATTATGTCTATAGAATGAATTGTCACCCCGGCTGAACAAGCATTTCAGCATGAAAATTCATTGATTAAAAAGGATATGAGTTAACTAGTTAACTCATAATTAACTGATAATTAACAACTGTTAACTAAGTGCTAAGGAAGGTAGTTTGTTTTGTTTTGTAGTTATGAGAGCCACTCAGCCGGGATGCTTCACATTGTGTTCTCGGTGTCTTTTGAAAGCTCTCGATGACCAGGGGTACATGGGCTTGGTTCCATGACATTTGGACTTGCAGTGCAAAAGTTTTTGATTACTGAATGATTTCTTCACTAAAAATTGAACTAAATCATGGCTAAAGATTTCGGAGGAATTGTAATGTGCCTTTGGTGTTGTTGGAAAGATCTTGATGAGAGGATTTAATGGAATTTATTTGGTAAGATTTGGATTTAGAGTGTGGGAACATTGATTTTTAAGTGATTTCTGTCACTGAAAATTCAAATACATTAAAAAAACCAGGTTTTGGAAGGAAAAATCAGTTGAGGATGTGGTAACACTTGGGCCAACAGCATAGGCCACATAGTTTACATTAAAAAGTATCTTAAGGTAAAAGAAGAATTATGAAAAATCAAATATTTCACCCATTCAAAAATATAAATTTCAAAAAATCCTCTGAAAGAAACCAAAATCATTTCAAGATATTAAAACTCTATAACTAATCTCAAGTTTCAAAACAAGCCAAAAACATCATCTTTCAAAAATCCTCATATAAAAATAAACCTATTACCTAGGGGCCAAAATCCCTTAAGCTACTATGCTCAATAATGAATCTAGACACGATATCCTTGCCTACCAAGGCAAGGCAAGGCCAGGCCAACAACAAACTTATTCATTTAGCCTAACCCTTCATTGTGCTTACACCCTATACTTTGCTCAAGAGGAGCTCCACAATGCCTCTATCCGGAGTTTGGGACAAAGCCAACAAACTTGTTCTTTCATGCGTTGGGCGTTGGCACAAGTTGTGTCCTAATGGAAAGGACTTTCCACAAACTAGGATTCATGAATCACTATGACTCGATTATCTCAAGTTAGTAATTTTCTAGTGGTGTAATCTAGTGCCCCCACCTCCCCCTATGAATGTGCCCATAATAAGCTTTCCCAAACTTGGTTATTTCTAAAGTATTGGTGGAGAATTCCCCGGGAAGCTTATAATGGGTAATGCCAAAATACTAAATTATCATCATTGATTGGGTGGGGCCTCTAATTATTTAGGTACTCCTCCGACTTATAATTAGTGCATAAGCACAAAAGCATTTGAAGCTAGAAGGGTTTGGAATGTACATCAATTAAAAATAGTGCAATTGTTTTTGGGATGGGTAGCTATGAAGGGTTTGGCATGCTTGGAAATAAATTACTAGGCTCCCTTTTTTTATTGTGTGTTTAGGGGGGG
>Ga0209611_10000092_pt1 | contig 97035 bp, 62 predicted proteins | sample S1TSphgellanicum_3_FD_187693 | JGI IMG/M metagenome (GOLD analysis project Ga0209611, IMG submission 187693) | Host-associated microbial communities from peat moss isolated from Minnesota, USA - S1T2_Fc - Sphagnum magellanicum MG (SPAdes) (version 2) | ecosystem: Host-associated > Plants > Peat... | reverse complement strand
GTTCTTTAATGATTCTGTGATTTTGTTATTTTTTATGAAATACCCTAACCCAGTGATTCTTTTGATTCTGAAAATTTTCAAATACCCAGAACCAATGAGTCCGGCTGGATGGATGACGAGACGAATTGAGGGGAAGCGGACCAAATGCACGGATTTAAGGGAAGCTTCATTTATCATCTGGTCGGCCTCACGAATATTCGGCCTCACGAATATGCGACCATCCTTCCTTTACTATAAGTAATAATGTTTAAGTCCATATAACTTTAGCCTTGTGTTTAATATGGGTAAGCCAATGTGTGGGGGGCTAAAATGCAGTGCGTGACTCCATTCCAATGGCATCCTAGACCCCCTTATTTTGGAAAATTATATATGCCCACACCCAAGGGCTTTACCCTACACAAAAATTTAACATTATCTGATGATGACCTAAGGTAGCTGGTGGCAGATATAGGATTTGAAACTAATACCTCAATTTTGTCCTGATCTTCCTCAAGAACCAGGATCATCAAGTGATTGGAACTTGGCAATAAAGAATGAGTACATTTGATGTAGCTTGATGTGCTTTTTGTTGGTCACAATTTACGAGTTTTTTTCTTGTCACAAATGATTCATTTCTTAACAGATAATTGACCCACTCTGATGATGGATTCATGATGTATATACTCTATGAAGATGATGCTTGCTCTATTCGACCAAGTATTAATCAATAAAATTGCAAATTGATCATAGATCTTATGACAACGATATTGATATCACAAAGTCGCGTCTAGCAGCATGTAATCCTTAGCATTTTTTGAGTACTAGCAATTGAAGCTTGTTCAAGCTTTAAAGGACCCATGATCTGCAAGCTGCAACAACAAGTGCCTCCAAGGCCATCACCCTTCAATTTAAAAAAACAAGTTGGGAGTGGATGAAATTAGCTTGGGTTCAATTTTCAAGTTGCCATTGTTGATGTTAACTTCAGGACATTGTGATTTGTTATAACAGTGGGGCATGATAACAATTTTGATACCCATCTTCTGCAAAATAGTAGTGTGAATGGACTTGGGGAATTCATTCATGACCAAAATTTTCAAGGCCCGCAACATATAAACTATTGGATTATGCATGCAACTTAATTAGGAAACTTTGCACCAACTTGAGACTTTACAGTGAGCTTCCTATTGTATAAATCTCCAAGAACAGAAAGATTTGTTTCTGGTAGGCACCAGACAACATGCATGAGACTCATGCTACAAACAAATTACTGAATTTGATAAATACTCAAGGAAATAGAATAATCATTTCCATAACTGCAACTGCTAATTGTAACGTTCTACATGTACAGGAATATGAAGCATTTACTCTACATAAATATTGATTGGCATTTTTATTTTGTTTTCTTAGTATAGTTTCATCAAGGAACATGACAGTACAGGAATCTAGGCGGGCAACTCTGTTACTGCATGTGGTAAATAAGTCACAGAGAAACTCTTTTAGAATTCCTAGTGTGACCATCAAGGAAAAAATAAATTCCCTTATGCAAACACCTAAATGATTTGTTTTGACAATGGGAAAATACAATCATTCCTCTGTTAATGGGAAAAATAGAATAACACATTGAAATATTGGTCCCATGATTCCTTTTAGAGTGTTTTCTGAGTCCTTATATGTTTTGTTAATTCAACTTTATTCACCAGAGGTTTCCACTCTTTTCGCTATTGGGTATGTCGAAAATGTTTCTTGCACTAGTCTATATATACCAAGAAGTTGTTCTTCAACAGCCTTGGGCTCAATTGTTAGCCCAAGCATATGGTAGCTTGTCTTGAGCGGCTATATAAGCAATGGTAGATCTCAGTGTGGTAATTGTCACAAAACAGTGAACTTGTGTTTAGAACTTGAGTGCCAGTGGCATAACAATGATGTGACGTGCGAGGAGTTCTTCTCAACACAACCTTCAGAGGAGGATGCGGTCGTGACATGCATGTTAGGGCTTGTTTAGAGTATAGTCAGAAGACTAGAGGAGAGCTATAGTTACCAAAAATGGAGTATGATGCTTCTGGAGAACCTTAGAAATATGAAAAGTAAGAGACTTCTTTAAGAGTAAAAATATAGCTTAGGTTGACATGTGGTATATTTGAGATTGACACATCACATTCTACCATCTATGTACATGGTGGCCAATTTAAGATTCTTTAGGGTTAAGGTTGCACAACATATTTCTTGATGGATTTTGACACCAGCCCCATGTAAAAGGCATATTCAGGAGGGAGAACAAAGTTAACACCAGAGGAGAGATTGACTTCAAGATGTATCTCTACTTTCCAAAGCAATTAGGCATTGGGCTTTGCACTGATCTTCTTTTGTGTAGGGTAAGCCCCAGGATGGGGGAATTTCCAAAACAAGGGACCCATGATAAGGTGATCTAGTGAATCTGGTCTTGCAATTTGGAAAATGTCCCCCACTTCTGGACTGGATGGAAATTAGTTGTAAATAGGTGGAAGTTTCTCAAGTGTTTTAGGAACAGAAAGTTGTAATTTGGAATATAATTACTTTTGGTACTCAACATTCACCCCCACATTTTGCAAAAGATAAGGTTCATATACTCTCACATAGTTATTTTGTTACATATAGAATGCACAAGGCAGAAATTTTTCCTGGTCAGCATGTTAGGGATGTTCATATCAGCGTTGTCTGGTTATGATAGTATAGATGTAAAGACCTGCCAAAAAAATTTCTGGTGTATTCAGATGGCAGGTTCTATCAAAATTTGATTTCAGAGAAATCCCAGGGCATTCTGTCTTACAGAGGTATCTCCCATTTTTTCAGTGAGATCTTCCGTTTTTGTGGGGGAGGGATCTTCTGTTTATATGTTAAGTTACAGAAAAAAATTGATAGGTAAGGTTCTTGGTCAAGGGTTTTACTAGAAGTGGGTTTGCCTTGTGTTGCCCTTTCTTCTGATAATTCCCTCAACTTCAGGCCTTACCTTAATCTTCACCCTCTGGAAACCAACATAAAATATTCTGTACAGTGTTTAAAGAGGAGGATGTCGATTAGGGGTTTATGTAATATATTTGTTCAAGTTTGCATTTTGTCTTTGGAAGGTTATGGCTGTGCTAATTTTCAAATTACAGTTGCCCTATTGCCAATTTGCTAAAATGGCATTTGTTGATAGACTTCTCTTTGAAGTTAACCTGTCTTTGGGCCTGCTTTCACTCCCTATCCCCTCTTTAAGTTGTATTCACAAAGTAAGGAAAATTTTAAAATCTCATTATGAAATGCTAAAACTCAGCATTTAATGCACAAGGTTAGAGAGTAATTGCTTTGTAAAATTTTCCTTCCCAGTTATACATTTGGTGCCCTTTTATTCTAAAACTGGGTGTTCTTGCCCTCTAATCGTAAGACTTTCTGGATGACTCTAATGAATTGCCCAATTGCTTAAGTTCTCAAATTGAGGTTGCCCCATTGGCTGTAATGGCTCAATATAGAGGTAGCCCATTACCTATGTGTGATTGTAGTTTCCGATCACAATGCAACAAATGACAACAATATAAAACAAATTGATGCAAAGACCCAATCACTACAAAAACTTACAAAATCATAATCCACAAAGACATGATCACAAAAACATCACAATATTATGCATACTTAGTGCAAATTGCAGAATCATAGGGGAAATGAACAATTGAAGAGCAAAGAACTCTAAAGACTAGATTGCAAAACACAGGCAAGCTACCTCACACCCAAATGGCTGAAGGCAAGACACAAAGACATGACACAAGAACATTGATGTGCTGCTGTTTGTAATCAAGATAAATATTTGACACACCTTGAAACTTAATGAGCATATATGAATAATATGTACCAACCTCTAATAAGGATATGCATACCCACAAGGTTAAAGGTTGGGAAGCACTCCACTGGTTATGTACACGACCACAATTTGAAAATTACCCTTGTCCTGGTTATCTTTGCATACACATCCAACAATTATGCTTGTATACAAAAAGATATATTATCACAACACTGGTTCAAAAAAAACATTAAGGTCCTGAGCGACAGATTATGTCATTTCTTGATCACACTATATGACATAATCTTCCAATGATGATCATACACTCATAATAGTGACTCAAATGTTTGCTAGAACATGAGTATTCCTTTAAAATTGTTGAATCTGCCACCCCAGACCTTAATGTTGTGGGATGGCCTCACCCTAGTCCATCATGTTGCCCACACATCACCTAGCTCGCCCTAATGGGCTCACCTGGTGCCCCACCCAATATAATGGGCAGGGGCTTGACCATTCCATATTACATAATTCCCCAACCTGACTTGTTACGAAGCTTTATACAAATAATCTTCTCAAGGGGAGCTTCATGTCTTGAAGCTCTTCTGCAGAGGGAGCTAATTTTCTGACAAGACAGTTAATGTAATGAGCTATTAACTAAGAAATTGCCATTATACACCTTCATGACAAAATAATTTAAGCCTTATTTGTGCCTAGTTTGACCCATATATGTTGGGCCTTTAGATCTTTGCAATCACCGAAAAGATCCAATCATCCATCAACAAACTTGCAACTCCATTGTCATCTCTTTCTCATGAATCCTAACCATGTCTTCTTTGGCAACTTTAGCTCCAAGATCCATAAGGAACAACATTCAGTCTATTGAATGGGCTCTTCTTATGGCACAAAGATTAAGCTTGGAAATGTCTGTAAGATATATTTAGGGAGCCTATCCACATTGGCAAAAAGTCTTTGAAAGGAATCTTGAACCCAATACTTTACACACCATATAACATAAAAGAAACATGAGCAAACACTGGAAGCAAAAGAAATGAACTCAAGTCTCACAGTGACACATCATCTAACATTCCTCTAAATGTGGAACCAAATAAGAACTACAATGTCCCAGCATTCCTCAAAATGTGGGCCCAAATGAAAACTCCATGGTTTCAACATTCCTCAAAATCTGGAACAAAATGCAAACTAGATTGTCCCAACATTCCCCAAAATATGGGATTAAATGAAAACTACATGTTTCCAACATTCCTCAAACTGTGGGACCAAAACTACATGGTTCTAGTTGAATCCCCCAAAATGCAGGATCAAATGAAAACTACATCATTCTGTAGTCTCTCCCTTGCACAGCACAACCAATAAACAAATGTACTTAACACATATTTAGTAGAGAGAAAATCAATAGTTCACACCAACACCTTGTGGAACATTCCTCAAAATGCAGGACCAAACAAAAGCTACGTCATTCCATAGTAGAGAGAAATCAATAGACTTGAACTGAATTTTAGAAAAAATTGTCTGCATGCATTGCAATAAAATTTGATACAAGATCTCAATGAGCAGCAACATAATTATAGATGATCATTGCACTCTGTTGCAAGCAAATTCAAACTTGTAAAAAGACAAGCGCCTTAGATTTACAAATCCAAAACCAATATGTTTGCATTTGAAAAGGAGTTACAATCAAAGTATACGATCTTTTAATGGTACAAGCCACCCACTCCTTTTTTTGCCAAGGAGGTTGGGAGGTACAAACCACCCCACTCCATTTGTTGCCAAGTAGGTTGGGAGGTCTGATGTAGCAGGTTTGTAAGAGGGAAAGGGTAGGTTTATAGGTAGGTATATAAAAGGTAAGGATAGGTTTGTAGGTAGCTATGCAGGCTTCAGACAGACAGAAACCACTATTCTAAGTCTACAGATTCCTACATGTCTTCTTGGAACTAAGGGTTAAAGCTTGAGCTTGAGCTTTAACCAGGTCCTGTAGCCAGCAGCAAGCAAACCTGGCTGCCATCAAGGACCAGATTTGCATTGCACATGAGCTGTTTTGATCATGTGGAAATATTGGAAACTGGAAACAGAATGTACAAAATAGTGCCGGCTGGAAGATGAAAGCATCCATGAGATTTAGGGTTGATCAATCAGCCCAGGGGAAATTTGATCAGTTGCAATGTCAAGGTGTACAAGCTCCTTGACTTCTGCAGATCAAATCACATGCATGGGGTAGAAGAAGATTGCAAAAGAATAGTAAACGTATTCATAAAAAAAAAACTCTAATGAAAATCCTTATTTAAGTGTTTCCTATATTTTTCTGAAGTTTGATGGCTCTAGGAAAATGAGAATGTCATGTTCCTAATAGTAACACCCAAAGATGCTTTTGCCCAAAAAGGATTGTGGTTTGGAAACCAAAACAGAATGTACAAAACTGCAGTGCTGAAAGATGAAAGCTACATGAGATTTCTAGGATTGAGCATGAGAATTGGGGATGATCAGCTAGAGGAAGATCATCTGATCAGTTGGAGCATCAAGGTGTACACTTGGGTCTTTCACTTCTGCACATCAAATCACATACATGGGGGTGGTCTAAGAAGATTGCAAAAAGGGATTGTCGTTTGGAAACCAAAACAGAATGTACAGAAGATGAGAGCTACGTGAGAATATTTTCTAGAAGTGCAGCTCAAGCATGAGTTCTATTACCGGAGATGATCTGCCGCAGCCTGGGACTTGGGGGAGATTTGACGAGTTGCAAAGCTGCATGATCAAGGAGTACAAGGTCCAACGTCTGCAGAAATCACATACATGGGATACTCTGAAGAATTGGCGTAATCGAATGCCACGCTTTCTCCAGCTCGTAAAGGCGCCCCGTTCATGAGAAAGCAATCGTTGTAACTGAGGCGTTGAAACACAAGCGCATCCAGCGGTCTTGCCGACGAGAATTCCTCGCACGCCACATGTATGTTACTCAGTTGGCAGTTGGGATTCAAACACAAGTTTACAATCTGTACAGTGTACGCCGGGATGCCGTTGCTGTAACCGCTCAAGCCCTGCGTAATGCTTAGATCCGCCATCGAGCAGGACGGCGTCGCAGTACTACCCGTGCGCAGTAATTTCCTATGTTGTAGGACAAGCATCTCTTTGGGCACTGCATGTCGATGCTCATATACTGTCAGCTGTGGACTAGACCTTGGGTTGATCATGATCTGCCGCTGGCCATGTACTGTCTGTGGACTCCAGCTTGGGTTGGTCATGATCCGCCGCTGCTCATGTACTGTCCTTGGACTCCCGCTTGGGTCGATCATGATCTGCGGCTGCTCATGTACTGTCCGTGGACTCCGGCTTGGGTTGATCATGATCTGCGCTGCATTGATGGAGCTCCGGCTCAGCTTTTCTACATTTCTCTTGAGCAAGGAGTCGTCGGATCGGAGCAGAACTGGATGATGAATCTTTTGTTCTGGACCTATTGTCTGCTTGGCTGTAACCTCAATATTCGAGCAAGAACTCTTGTTGAGGCAGCCACAACTACTGAACCCAGTATTGCAACCAGCGATGATGAAGATGATCAGAAAGAATAGTACTAGAAGCTGTAGTAGTGCTGCTGATCTCTTCTGCTGCAAGTACGAAATTATTGCCATGAAGTCTTTGCTAGTGTCGATGCAGGACGTGATGCAGGCACCTTTTTTTACAACAGCCCACGCGGGTCGACGACTAGCTGCTGCAGCTGGTGAACATGAAAGTACTTATCGATGATGATGCTGCTGCAGATGCAGCAGCTGTTGCTAGTGTGCCGTCCCTGCTGCACAATCTTGAGCACTGATCCTGCTTCTTCTTCGCCTACTAACCTGACTACCTTCGTAACAGATTTGTAGTACCAGCTTGAACTCATGATCATCCATGCCCGTCTCATGACAATATTCACATACTAGAAGCTGGCTAGTTACGTCAAGCTGGGCTTGTCAGTCTCGAATAATTGCAGCTGCTCTCGGCAGATGATCCACTGGCAGCTTGAACAGCTTCGCTTCTGAGCCCGAATTGCTTTCCTTGAATTGGGGGTGAGCAAGTGCTGCTGCACATTCTTTCAGAGCTTGAAGACTTAGACGTCCAATTTCTACATCTTTGCAGTTACAAGTAGCAAAATTTGTACGAGGTAGAGCCGAGCTGCTCGTGGAGCGCAAAGGAGAGATTTCAACAGCTCATAAGCAAATCTAAAAACGCAAGCTGGCCACGGGGTTGGTTGGTTCAAGAGCTCCAGGAGTCTAGTGGGAGTGAGAGTTCCAGACTTTCGCAAATCGCGATCACATTAACCTAGAGCAAAACCAGCTAAAGCAAAAGCAACAAGAAGATTGCAGGATTCAAACACCTAGCTGCAATGCAAAAGCAGCTCAGGAGCCTTGGCAAAGGAAACGAAGCTTGAGGACCCAAGTCAATAGATAGAGAAGAAAAAACAAAGCACACATGAGGAGCTGAAGGGATTTCACTCAAAACCAAACGTGTACTTGCAACTCTAGTACTGATCCAAGTGATCGAGAAAAAACTTGTGAAATGAAGTTCGAGGGGATACAACAACAGCAACTGTGACCATAATCATCATCACCATCATCTCAGCATCAAGGTTTGGTCTTGAACTTTGTCCCCACACCATGACCAGGTTGTATAATGAGCTTCAAAGCAAGTCTAACGCTAGTGTAGAGACACAGTTGTTCCAGGAGATAGATGATGCTCTCCTCTCTCAAGGCCCAAGGTCTAATTTCAACAACTTCAAATGCAAAACTGGAGCAAAGACACAACACACATGAGCACAGTGCAACCTAGTCTTGCCACCTAGTCTTTGCATAGGTACACACACACACACACACACTCAGTTACACTTCTGTTGATTCTTCTACATACACACAGCAGAATAACAGGAGTCTAGACTCTAGATGCACACTCATGGGGTATTGCAGGAGTTCACCTTGGTTGGGTATAATGATAGCATGAAACTTGGGGTACATATATGTACATCAATTGTATATACCAGTGTTGTGCAGTTCCAATTTTCTCTAAGATTTCCAAATGGGAGATTCACTGCCAGTTCGAGTTCTCTGCACAATAAATAGATAAATAAATAAATGAATGAATCAGAATCAAAGAACCGGCGGTTTTGGGCCACAGTGAACCAGCACCCACCAGCGCACCATCCACTGGATGTCCGTTACTAGTCAGTTGTGAATGAACCTCAACTGAGTTAATCTTTGGTTTTGCCTTGGTAACCAATTCCATAAGAAATAGGTGTCATATATAGATAAATAGGTAGGAAAATAGGTAACTAGTAGGTAAGTAGATGGTTTATACATAGGTAAGGGCTGTTTTTACTACCTACCTAATGACAACCTGTTTGTGGGTTGTTAGTAGGTAGGTGGGAAAAAAAGCAAGTGAGGTAACCACCATGGTTCGATAGGGAACTGAAACCCAACAGAAAATTGTTTCCTGACCACTTACTATTCATCCTTCATGGTGCGCTGGTGGGTGCTGGTTCACTGTGGCCACGGTTTTGAGGCAGTCAATTTATGTTTGTCAAAAACTTTGAGAAGAGTGGTTGGTTCTCTAAAGTATCAGAACTGGTTCCTTTGATGTTTTGAGAATCATGGTTATATGATGAATCCTTGGAAGGTCCACCCTGATAACCGCTGAGGGTGTATATATTGTCTATATTCATGTTTGTAATAACTGCCCGACACGGGTACTACATGCATACCAGTGTGTCTCCTTTAAAGAATTCTGACAAAGTGACATACCTCAGTGTCGACTGTGCTGCAACTGGAGTTGGCAGCTCAAAACACATGCCAGGACGGACACTTGTATTGGTGACAAACAAAGCACACGCCAAACACAGCACTACAATCACAACAACATACTTACAGAGATAGTTTGGCAAAAGGAGGAAGGAGCCCGCCCGCAGTTGAGTTGAACTCATAAGTAATGTGTAACTTTTTTTCAGACAAACCCAATAGTCGTCACATGTGATCAAGTTCTGAAAGATATCTTGTTGTTGTACTTTGATGAAAACAATGTTTATCATATTGACAGTAGGAAAAAGAATTTGAAAAAATTGTTGTGTTGTTGTCCTCAAGGAGCATGTTGTTTGAGGACATGTACACTCTTAAAGTCACCTGATATAATGATAACTAGAAGTGGCAGAATTTTATATTGGTTTCCGAAGTGTGAACAAAAAGAATTGTACACTGGAGTTTTCTTTTTGTCAATTTTGTGATGTGACTCACGCTGACAATTGGCTACAAGAAGAAGAATTAGCCACATTTGGCTATACAGGTCAGAGAAGAAAGCTAACTTTTTTAAAGAATCATATTATATATTGGTGACCAGTGTTATGTTTTTTTGGGGGCGACCTGACTAGAAAATGTAGGAAGGTACAAAAGGTACAAAGGATAATCATATTATGACAAAGATAATCTAAAGTCACCAAATTTAGAGAATTGATTCAACAAATTGTCAAATAATATAAGGACTCTTAAAAAATTTCTACTTCCCGCTTTATCCTCTCATCAAATTTGGCTAATTCCTCTTGTACATGATTGCCAACCCACCTACTTCACAAATTTGGGAAAAAAGCAAAAAAAACATTGTTGGTGACATGTTCTCTAAATATGACAAATTCACAAAAAACAATTCCTCAAATCTGACAACTTTGGTGCATTTTTTTCACCAAAAAATCCTTTGTACAAGTCAGACTGGATTTTTTTGGTCACCAAGTGATAAAAATTTGCCAAAACAAATGTCTTCTGATGTTTAATTTAATTTTTTAAAAAGAATTTATGATCATTTTGGAAATATATTGATATGCAAGCAAGTGCCTCAGTTACATCCAAGCTGCTTAAAAAATAAATAACATCAAGTCCATCTAGGTCTTCAGTTTGTCACCCACAAATTGGTTCCAGTTCGAGCCAAGATTTTATCCTGAAATCTTGCAGAGATATGATCTCTGGGCTGAACCAACAAATTTCTTGCTGGAGCCTGTTAGATGCTGGTGTCCCCCATCTTGTGCTTCTTGAAGCAGCACAAACAATCTCTGTATCACCTCCCTTCCACACACTTTCCACACAAGAATTTGTTCCCAAACTTCTCAGTTGATCTGACCTGCATTACTGGACTGCATTGATTGTTGATGTGATGTTTTCTTTAGGATATTTCATAGAGAAGAAGGTAATAAGCTAATAACTTTCGGTACTTGGCTCAGAGCAGTGTCATTGATTGGCAACTTCCTGCCTCTTGGTGACAAGAAAAATCCAGAGTGGTCATACAAAGGATTTTTGTGAAAAAATTGTGCTGAAGAAGTCACATTTCAGGGAAATTTTTTTATATGAAATTCCCATATTTACACAATAGGTTCCAGTAATGTAGGTCGTCAAAACATAGCCACATTCGGCTAATTACTCTTGTGGATGATCGCCAGTACATCAAAAAATTGAAAACAAACCCTTGCTCCTACTGGTCTGTTTACCCAAAACCAGACCAGGAACCAGCCAATACTGGTTTTTTTCTCATGTAACAATACGCAGCTGATATGTGAAAACACTGTACCCCATAGACAAACCACAGTCAACATGAGAATATCCATGCAAATCATCAAAACCTTGTAAAGCTTATTAATAAAACACACCACATATTTGAAAAATGTATATAGGAATTAAAAACAAGGGATAATTTAAAAGGGCATCAAGTTAGTACAAACCAGATGTCAAAAACTCTCCATCTCAACAACTAACAGCTTGTAATAGGTCAACTATGGAGATGGGGGATGTGTTCTGAAGGTTGGAAGTCAGGAAGTAGTTAGGATTACCATTATTGCTCGACTTAAGATGGAGGATGCTTACATCTTTTGCAATGTAATTAAAATATTTTAACAAAAAAAAGTAACCAAGATAGAAAGGGGGAGGGCCTTTTGGCCTTGTAGGCTTCAAATAGCATTGGCAAACTTGTATAAAAACACATCAACTTGTTTATGTAAACATCCAAATACTTCAATTGTTAAAGAGAGGAATCGATCATTGGGGTGTTGATCATAGTAGTTCCTTTCTTTAGCATGAGTTATATTGAAGGCAACAAATCTTTGAGTTGTGCAAGATCGGGGAAGTAGATTTGCACACATTGAATCACCTATGACAACGTCAGCTAAAGTGCGGATTCCATCTTTGGTGAGCACAATGTTAACTCGTTGATAAGAGGAATTGAGAATGGTTGAAGGAAGCATTTATAGTTGTCCTCATCCCACGTGGAAGCTAACATTTCGCACAATGGTGGCAAAGGTGTCACAAACTGCATCACGGATCCCTATGTGTTCATTGCCATGGACGCAATGTAAGAAGTGAATACCCATAGGGTCAATGGGGTATGTGTAAACACATTAAGGGAAGCCTCAATTGAAGGATGTGATAGTCCGAGCTGTGTTTGAAATGCTATGCAAAAAATTAGGGAAAATAATCAAAAGGTTTGGAAGATTGGTTGAACTATAAGCTAAGCGCCATCCCCAAAGTCAAAACATGATAAAATCAAGCATGATGGGCCTCAAATATCTTGTTAAAATGCATGTTAAAAAAGGTATGATGGTGCAAACACTCTGAAATGGAATTTTGAAAATGAACCATTTGTTGTCTGATGAATTGTTCAAAAGGAGGGAGACGCACCCATGTTGGGGGCGGAAAAGATCACATGTTATTCTAAAGTGTTGTTGTCAATTTGCATTAAGGCTTTAAGAAGGAAAAAACGTTGGTCGACCATGAAGGTAAGCATTATGATTCAAGCTACAAGGACCCAACTACCCAAATAAATTATTGGGGTGATGGTGGCTATCAGTATGGGGCTGATGCCACCTATAGTTATTGGGAAAAAAATTTGTTTTAAGAAAAAGGAAATAGAAATCAAAGAAGTAAGTGTGAATATATAATAACTAATTATTAACCGATTATATATATATATTTTAGGCTTTCTTTTGAACAAAAGATTGAGTTGAAGATGTTTTTTTATTATTGAAATTGGGTGTTACTTTAATTGGGTAATCCAAAGAATAAAAATTTAGAAATTTTTAAGCCTCTAATCTTTGCACAATAGTTCTCAAAAGTGTATAGGTTGTGTTAAACATAATAAAATAAAGATGATGGTGTTCAAAGTTATAGCAAGATTAAGGTTCAACTATCCTTTGAAATAAAACTTTTTTATTTATGACAATTTTTGAATTTTTTCCTTTTGATATGTTTAATTTTGTGTGGTTGGCTTTATAGGTTTAAGATTATTGAACTAAAATAAGCAATCTTTAAAAAATGGGGCCTATTTGCAATTGTGCTCCTAATAAACCTCCCTATGAAAAAATCATGTCCGTTGCAACTAGTTTATCTAATTGTAATCTAATTTTATTGAACATTGTTTAATTGTAATTTAATTATATTGAACATTTTTTAGTTACATCAGTCAAGTTGCAATGGACATAGTTTTCTCATAGTGTCTTTTTTTTCATGGGCATAAAACATCCCATGTCCCTTATTTTATCATGTCTCATTGAACTTCATAAATCCAATTTACCTTTTGAAGGTTAACTTGTCATCAACATTCCTATTAAGCATCCAATCCATCTAATCTAAACCTACATGACCATCCCAACCTAATCCCTCCCTTACTCCCAACTTGCCTGCATTAGCCTAACTTTAGGTTTCAGCATTAGATGTCCCTAGGTCCTTAAATGTTGGCTTTCATCATCCTTGGTAATACAATTACATCCTTACCATTTTACGACATGATATACAAGTGGCATTTTGTTTTCCACTTGATAAATTAATGTGACAAATGCGAACATTAAACACCATCTTCTAATGGATGGAATTCATCCATAATTCTTAATTAAGTCTTAGTTAATTTTTAGTTGAATCCCAATTAACTTTCAATTAAGTCCTAGTTAAATTCTAATTAACTCCAAGTTAAATCTTAGTTAATTTTAGTTAAATCCGAATTAGCACCCAATTAATTCTTAGTTAACTTTTAATCAAGTCTTAGTTAAATCCTAGTTAATTTTTAATTAAATCCCAATTAAGTCTTAGTTAACTTTTAGTCAACTTTTAATTAAGTTCTAATTAACTCTTAGTTGATTCATAGTTAACTCCAAGTTAACTTTCAATTAACTTATAATCAACTTTTAATTAGGAAGGTTTTCAAAAAACTTCCTTACTTGATGCACACATAGAAACCTCGTTGAAATCTTCCTTGAGTTAGGTGCCCAAAAAGGTATATATAGGATTACAACCTCTCATTTCCTTTAGTTTGTTCAACACCAATTTTAGGCATAATCTTGTTATGTACTTTTCATGTTCATGTTTACATACGTTAGCATAATAAAAATTTGTTTCCATGTTTGTTTTACACATTTCATGTTTTTATTTTTAATTCTTATGTTCTTGTTTTTGAATCACATAATCTTGTCTTGTTCTTTGTTTGAAAATTAGACTTAGACCTTTCCTTTAGCCATTGTTCTTATGTTTTTTCGTGTCCTTGACAATTGGCACAAGACCCTTATGAAGTGGTAGCTTGACATTTGTTCCTTCTATTACCCCAATGGTGTTTTGCTTTACCCGCTTGAAAAGGGGCCACTAGGAAATGAGGATTCAATTTTAATGTTTTCTGGAAAAACTACAAAAGGAATTTTTTTACATGCCCAAGCTTTAGCAACAAGTTCAAGCTCAATGTTTCCTACCCAACATGATCCTCTAACTTATAAATGCCTTTTCTGTAATTTAATCCTTGGACATGCAAGAAAATATTCTTAAACAACATGCATTTTAGCACCATTTTCTCCTACACTTACATCCTCCAACACCATGTCAACTTTCATCATTTTCCATCCTAAATCAAATGGCTTCTTCTTGTTTTTTCTAGAAGACCATGAACCTTGAACTTTCATCTGATTCCTTCAAGCTAACATTCTAACACATGTGTCACTGTAGTCGTGAAAGTGATGTCATAGTCATCCTTTCTACCATGGGAACCTGTCAAGGTGACCATGTGGGAGGGCATTATTCACATTAACCCATTTTAGAATTATGCATTCTACAGCCAATCATTTCCCTTTTTGTTTATTTCCATCCATTGCAAATGACACACACATCATCAGCCCCCTCCATTGTATCCTTTGCATATGGACATTTTTAGATTGAACTTTGTGTGATAGGTCTTTTTATCTAACCTCAAAAATGTGTAGCATGGTCCCCCTATGGTTTGTTGCATGACTTCGACAAATGCAATCATGGTAACACATACCACAACAAGCATAATTAGTGTTTGATGTTCCATGTTATTGAAAATGTAATTTAATTTCAAGTTGAAATTATAGGATTTACTTATATGATAACATTCATAATATGTCATTGGAACTTATGAATAAATTTGAAATTAATCAAATGAATTAAAAATATGAAAGAACACTAATAAAACATTGTAACTAGTGTTTTTAAGCAATAAAAGGACTTTTTAATAACTTGAATTTTTATCTAATGAAAATTTTTGACAATTTTTTATTGCAAGCCCTATCAAAGTACTATAAAAAAATTATCATCATTTTTATAAAAAAAATCTAAATTTTTTTGTGGAATACTCCAAGAATAAAATAGTTTTAAAAACAATCACAAAGGGACGATTGTGGCTCATGTTATTTCATATGCACCCTGACACCCCATCCTAGTTTAACACATTGTCAGAAGGAATTGAGATCTTGGGGTTCTATTAGGCACCTCATTATTCAAATCATCGTTCATCCAAAATACCTTATTAGAATATGTTTGGCATGTTGACCTTCTCCCCAAACTAGGTGATGTCCAAGTAGCCTTTGAAATTCTAATTCATTGCTACGTGCAATGGCCATCGTATTTATTACGTTGCACATCACCCTCTCCCACCTTCATAAATTCCCTTGTTTCCTTTGACTTCTCCCTCTGTCAAGCGTTTGGACGTCTCTTGGTCCAAGGTCCTTTGATAGCCTTGAAGGACCTCTAACAAAAACTTTAAAACTTTACTATTTCTTTAAGATTATAACATAAACAAAAAAAAATTCAAGACCTTGACAAAATCGCTCACTTTGTGAAAGAAACTCTCTATGTGCTTAATTTGTAAATGATAACTAGATTCTTGGTGATAAAAAAACTTTCTGAGCTTGATAGAAATGTTTAAAAAATTGACAAAATTTTAAGCTAAACCCCCATTCTTACAATGATAATTACTTATTGTCATTTGCATATTGGATCTATTAAGATCTAACATCTCACACACAATATCTGGTAGAAAAGTGCATGCATGAGATCTGGAATAACAATTGTGGCTCATCATGCAAGGATGATGGATTAACAATTCTTAAACCTTGCAGATTAACTTGTACTTTACATCAGTAGAGGATCAAATGGTCACTGTCAAATATATTTAAACACTTTAGCAGATGCTAATGACCCCACTTTATATCTGCACATAGTTGTTAGCTTCTTTTTTCCCCTGACTGCTCTTTTGCCCATCACAATGTGTCTGGGTGCTGCCAAGACACATCTCGGTGCTGCCCATGCACACTTCGAGTCCTGTTATGCACGTTTTGGGCTTGTAACAGATTCGATAGAGACCTAGAGTCCACTACAGGCCCAAAATGTACATAACATGGGGTGCAAAGTGGGTCTGGGCATCACCCATCTTTTTTCAGAAAAGGATGGATCAGGCCAAGGGCAGATAAGGAAAAAAAAGTAGGCAATAACAACTACTAGTGTAGCCTGTGACATTGGCCCTGGTGTGAACACATTGAGAGCTCAAGTGATTTTTCTTTCCAAACCCAATTTTTGCAATTTATTTGAATATTCAGCGACAAAATTCACTGAAAAAGAAATATCTTCCACACCTTAGCTCTGAAAACTGTGAAATAAAATCTATGAGCTTTCCAATACACCAAGAACACCCCCAAAATTTCAATACGGTTTTTCAGTTTCAATTTTATTTAGTTTTCATTGAGAAAATGGTTCAATAATCAGTAGCTTCCACACTGTAGCTCCAAACATTGTCACACTAAGTCGGTGCACCCCTACTCATCAAGAGCTTTCCAAAGATACCAAGAATGCAGCATGAAGTGTCATGGTTTGGGAGATCTTAGTGTGAGAAAAACAAAAGCAAAACAAACTACCTTGCTTTCATAGATAGATGTGCACATCATATAATATTGGGGAGGTGGGGGGCGGAGGGAGCTAATCACTTTATAATTTACTTGATAACCAATATTTTAAAGTCTATTTCTTTCCCCACCATGGTTTTTTAAATTTGATGTTGTGATGTTGCAACATTGGCAATTAGTGTGCTTTATAGGAGTTTTGGTTTGCAGCCAAAGTGGTGATCATCCATTGGAAGCTGTAGAAAAAGTGGTGGTCATCTCTTGGAAGATTTAGCCAAATCTGGCTATAAACCAGCAATAAAGTACAAATCTTTAATCATTCTGCTATATGTTTGGTTACACAATGAAAACCAAATATACAAATCTGGTGATGTTTACTCTTTTCTTTTCCCCCACTTCTGGTGACCAAAAACCTCCAAATTCAGTTCTTGTTCCAATTTTTAATATTTAATTTCTCTTTCTGGCAAAATTTTATCAGTAAAGAAAACACTTGCTGGCAAATCATCCACAAGAGGAATTAGCCAAATTTGGCTACAGGTCATATATGAAATTTTTTATAAAAAAAATACTACTTTATTTTAGCAACCTGCTGGGAACCTATTGTCTAAATACGACAAATTCAGACCCAAAAAAAAATCCTCCAAATCTAACTAGTGCCTCTGGTGCATTCTTCCCTCAAAAATCCTCTGTATGAGTGACACTGGACTTTTCATCTTGTTGTCACCAACTGATGAAATATTTGGCCAAACAAGAAACATTGTCCCCTACCTCACATGGGAATGAAAGAGGTGATAAAACTTTTGGAGAAAAGCCCGACAACCATGTACATCTCATGCTAGACTAATTACAAACATATATACAAAGAGATATACTGACAACTAGATTCATCTGTGAGTCACAGGATCTAGAGGTTGGGTGTCGGGTACTGAGGAAACCCAAGAAGAAGAAGATATTAAGAACAAAACTCTCTTCTTATATAGGTCACAGAGTCTTCTGGAGTACTGACTGCAGAGTACTTAACTACTGTATAGCAGCAATGATCTGTGAAGCACCCCCCAAAGGCAATCAATCCTCTTCTCTATCTCTCCGTAAACATATATAGCTCTCATGATCAGATAATACTATGAAATTCGTTCAATCAAGGCAGAAGAAGAAGAACAACGGTCGGTGTTAAGGTAGAAGAGTCTAGTCCGTAATAAGCCAGTGTTGCGCGTGAGGAAATTGAGGAACTTATTATATCCCTCTGCAAACAGATTTTCAAACATGTAAAAAACAGTATCATGTTTTGCTACACATTTCAGAGATCTGCCTTCAGACACAAGTAGCCCCTGCATCTATTATCTTGTGATCTTGTGAAGTATGGGCAGATTTCTCTGTCAAGATTAATCCAGTATACCTGTTTACTGATTTCTTTCTTTCTTTCTTTCTTTCTTTCTTTATTTTAAAAGTTGCTGTTGGAACCAGTGTTGGATGGGTATTAGATTTGTCACCAAATACCCGCTGGGTGTCAAGGTGGGTATATGGATTTGCAACAGGTGGGCTGATTTTTTTCCAAATACCAGAGCCCGGTTGATAACCTCCAATTTCCAAAAAAGTGCTATATGCCCCTACCCCTGCCCCTGCATTTGGCAGTTCAAAATGTCTGATGTTCACACTCAGACTTACACCAGAGCTAAAAAGTGTCAAGTGTATTAGCCAAAGACCCTGAAGAATACCCTTTCTAATACCCAGTGGTTTTCACGTGGGGTTCAGCCTTTAGGGTAGCGTTTTTAGGATAGTGCTTTGCCTTTAAGGGTTTTCAACAGGGTTTAGGGTTTATCTTTCTCAAGGAGTCACACAATGTTTTAAGCCTCCAAAGTTGTTTTGTTGACAACGATGGAAAAAGAACTTTGCAAAAGGTTTGAGATTACATCATATTGCTGGGCCCTTCTCTTTGACTATGAAATCTACAATGGAAGCAAGCTTTCAATGTGACCTTTGAATAGCAAATGGGGTGAGCTATAGTTGTGTGCCACATGAATGTTGGATATGTCTTTTAGTCAAGCAAGCTTTTAGTTATGTGCAAATTGAAGAATGTAAGTTTTTTGGTTTCCATTGTTTTTCAAATTTCAATTGAGTCTTGAGTTTTGATTGCTTGTATTCAAGAAATGTTTGTGTTTTTGTTTTTTCCATATCTTATGGTTTCATGTTTCGTAGAAAATTAAGAAAGTTTGTTTGTAGCTCTTTGTTTTCTAAAAAATGACCTTTGCCATACTCACCTCTCACCTATTTTTGAGCTTACCTTTCCCTCTCAGCATTTGAGCTCTCTAGCTTGCATGTGAAGGGACATTGTTTCCTCCTTTAGGGGTATGTTGTACACCTTTCACCCTTTGACAAAGACAATGTTTCCTTGCATGCGATAATCTTTCATTTTTGAAGGCATCTGCTATTTTGTATGTTGTCATCTTTGTGGTTTGTGACTTGCACCCAAAGGTTTTTTATTGTGCTCTATGATGTTCTTCACTCTCACCACCCTTTGAATTGTAATTTCCAAAAACATAGTTCACATGGTAAAATTTTCAAGCCCCAAATTACAATAATAATGATTTTGTTTCATCCCAATAATTTGTAGCATGTGTTTCCAATAGTAGGAATTTGAGAACTTGCAACCTAGGCATGAAGCTAAATAATGACCTCTAAATGGATTTGGTGACTTGATGATGATGGGGCTTATGTTTTTGAATTGCACATGGTGAAGTTGAGGAAGCAAGGCACTACTTGGAAACCTTATGAGGGTAGATGCAAGTTACGGTGGTTCACTTTTGTGATAAAACAATGTTTTTTCCCTAGGTACCTTTTATTCAAATGCATGTGATGATTAATATATCCTTAGATCTATTAATTGGGACTTGGATCTAAACTAATAATTTCATTATGAGAAAACTATGTGGTTATTTAATAATAAAAAACTCATTTGTTAGTAGTAATGGACTTTTGAAGTTGAAAAATATGGATTGGTTGTCTGATTGGAACATCACAAAATGGAAAAGTTTATATTGATTCACATTCCAAATTTGTTATTGGGACTCAATATATAATGTAATACAAATGATAAACTCATATGAGGAATCTTTTCTTTGAAAATCTTAATCAGTTAATAATTAGGGACTTTTGAATAGTTAAAATTTGACCATATTTTTATATGAGATGCAATTTTTTTTTTTTGTTTTTTTTGTTTTTTCAATTCCTTTTTCCCAAAATTATATGTTTTTGAAATATTCAAATGGGGCATTATTCCTATGGACTTTGTGGGTTTTCTTTTTAGGACTTCCAAATTTAAAAATGACATTAGCTACGTTACATATAAATTTTCACATAGATTTCGAAAAGTTTATATGTGATTGAACATTTATTATTCAAAGATTAGAATAATAACATTTTTTAAAGTAACAACCATGTCCATTTGAATCATTTTAAATAATCTTGTATGGACTTGTAAGGAATGTAATTTTGCGGATATTGAATCACTATAGCTTGCATTTATCCATGATCATATTTATTTGTGTGGGTTTTTTACAAGGTGAACAACATAGATCCCAATGAGAACCACATCATGAGATGCATCATTTGGCATAGCAAAATGATTGGCCCTAAAACTTTCTTATGTGTGCCACAAGGGGTCAATTACGACAAGGCAAATGACATAATAACCATGAAAAAACACATTAAGATGGAACATAAGGCCTTATATGCAAAATATAGGAGATAACTAGTCATTCCAAAGGTCCATTTGAATGGGCACTAACGCCCAAGAGGGCACATGTTGCACCAATTGCCATTTCAAGGTTTTTTTCTTCCACGAATCCCTTTAAAAAGGACCATGAGACATAATTAAGTCCTTGAAGACATAATGTTGTTTATGACCAATGGATTCCTCCCATTGAAAATTGTTAAGTTGATTCGGTTACATCGATTTGCATATAGGTTGTGCTAAAGGGTTGTCTTTCCATCTTACAAAATCTTTCTGGAAGAAATTCTACCTTCTTTGGTGTTGAAAACATTAATAGACCACTTGCATCCCACCTTAAGCAAATGTCTTTTGGCCTCTTGCACTTTTAACTTTTGAATTTGAAAGGTGTGCATGATGTGTTTGCCATTGCAGATAATTTTCTATCTATTAATTAGGAGCCAAAAAGCAATGCCACCATTAGGCTATGGTAGGCAACTAATAGTAGATTTGGGTGTAGTCACATAAACAAAAGCCACAACAAGTGTAATGTTTGCTTAGTTTTTCATGTTTAAAGTTGTAATTAAATTTAATGTTGTAAAATTTGTTTATATAATTGTATTTTTAGTATATCATTGGAACATGTGAATTAATTTGAAGTTAATGTAATAAATAAAAATTAACAAAAACATTCATTAAACATTGTGATGTTTGCTTTTAAATAATAAAAGAACTAGTTAAAGGACTTGGAAAACTTTGAAAGTGACATGTTTTGGGCAAATTTTTAACATAAACCTTTAAAAAATGGTATAAAGAATTTTTGAAAAAAACATTTAATTTTTACAAAATATGCCAAGATAAAATAGTCTTAAAACAATTACAAAAAGTGTTTAGGTGGCTCCTATTATCCTATTTGCACCCATTTGGTGTAGTTGTGGCAACCAAACTATGGCATGTGCTTGACAAGTTTTCCTTCAATCAAAGCATTATGGCTTATATAAGAAAATGAGGGGTCCAATTAGCAACTTGTGTTGTAGCCTTAAATTGTGTGGTCTCATGCTAGAATTTGGGCATGTTTAAGCCATTTGACAAGTATTATTTTGGGCACACTTTACACAAACTTTGCAAGTATGTTAATATTGATGAGTTGATCAAGTATGTGTCTATAAAGTCAACTTAGGTTGACATTTTAAAATGCCTTACTTGGCCCAAAAACATTGCAAGGGCAATGAGCTTATGACAAAGCTTGTGTGGATTTTGGATTAAGGTTCATCAAGTTAAACACACTAGTGAAAACAAGGTACAATATATCTCGTTTTTTTTTTTTTTTTTTTTTTTTTATTTTTTTTTATTTTTTTTTTTTTTTTTCTTTTTTTTTTTTTTTTTTTTTTTTTTTATTTTTTTTTTTTTTTTTTTTTTTTTTTTTTTGAATTTTTTCCAATTTTCTTTGTTGTCCACATGTAGATGTTTTCTCTTTGATTTGTGAATGATTTTATCATTTTTTATTTTCAAGTTTGCAAGCTCGGTTTTGTTGTTCCAAGATGCATTAATTTACATTCCAAAAAACTATTGTGTTGCATTATAGTTGGCAAACTGTGGCATGCAAAGTCGGGTGCCTTTGTTAAGGACTTAAGGTACTTTTGAAGTTGTAATCAAAATCTTGTCACCTATTGTGATTGGACATATTTCGAATTACAACTTAAGCATTAGTTCCTTGGAGATACCTTGTAGGTCATTATTATGATGTGTTAAAACATAGCCAAATTGTCAAATGAGGTTATTTCAAACAGCTTGGCAAATCTTTTTTATATGAGTTGGAGGAATTCATGGTAAATAAGTGGAAAGAGCTAGTAATCCTCCTACCTTTCATCTCGTTTTTGAAGTATTTTCATAAGAAGAAAGAACATAACATTTTAACTAAATGATGTTGAATCCCAAGTTTAAGAGCATGCATTTGAGTTAACATTCATCTAGGATGTTAAAGGGCATCAATTTTGGTTGTTGAGTACAATGAATAGTTGATACTTCCTTTGATGGTGGAGTGTTATAAACTATTAATGCCTAGTGCAGATAAAAACTTTAAATGTAGGGTATTGTAATTGATTTTGATGATCTTTTTCACAACATGGAAACAAATTTCAACAATTTGAAACAAATTGTGTCAATAGAACTTGGTGGATTTTGATGGTATCCCATTGGTGTAGATTATTGTTTTGAACTTGTTGCACACAAAGGAACATAAGTTTCCCACCATTGTAATGTTGACAAAATTGGTTCTTAATGTTCTAACAAGCCAAATTGAAAAAATATATATTTTTTCCATAGTTGATCTTTTCATTGCACTTTGTAGATGTTATTTACACACTAACCATCTAAACTAAAGGGTGCAATCATACTAACATGTACCAAAAGCAATCATAACCACTACTTAATTTTGGGATTTAACAAAAACAAATAATAATAAATAGAATAATTTTGTATAAAATGTTATTGTGAATACATTACGGACATATCATAAAATTTTGGAATCAATTTAATGAGTGAAATATATGTATAAGGATTTTAACCTCTTGTAACCATTGCTTAAAAGCTACATAAAAGCAACTTAAAAGTAGTTTTGACATTAAAAGCATAATTTGAAAAACAATTAATGACATTTTTTGGATTTTTAAAAATATGCACCTCAACATAATAATATTAAGAAAATTTTAACGTTTTTTAATGTTTTTTTAAAAGATGTATTAAAAAGATTTTAGAAACATTCTAAGAATAGAGTAGTGGTCTAAGGGGGCACATGTGGTTCCTAATAGCATGGTCGGACCCTAGACCATTTAGACTACTTTTTATGGTATTGTGATACAAATATTTTAAATGGGTTTATCATGGTGTTCTTGGTTTTTGCAATGTGGAACTGTTTGTAAGGTGGAAGCACATTGAAGGGAAACAAAAAGGATGTCACAAAGTCCATTTTAGTAAATTTCAAATTTTCAATTGTAACTCATTCCAATTTATGTGTGCAAATGATGGGACTTTTATCAGCAATAACTTTAAGCATTAAAAAAATGTAAAAAATTCATGGCAAATTCTTTGAAATCAAATTCACAAAGGACTTTTATAGACTTATACCACCAAAAAACTTCCAAAATGCACCAAATGGACCCATCAAATGCACTACAAGATGCATATAATGTGTATATAATGGATATGTGAATACAAAATAAGATTGAATCAAATGTGTTTATCTTTTGATTTCAACATTTTTTTAGCCTAAAAAAAGTAAAAAAATTAGAAAGTAATTTTAAAATCATGATTAGAATATTTAGAGCTTATTTTTTTAGAAATCGATAAAAGAAAAATTATATTAAAGTTGCTCAAATTAATTTATTATCAATATCCATTTCCCCACAACATATTCAAAACTAGCCAAAACTCCTTCATGTTGTTTTCCATTATGGAATTTCATAATGGGTAGAAGCATCCTTGGGTGCTACCACTAGGGTCATTACACCTTGATTTTCCTGGACCTATCAAACTTTCAAAAATCATAGGAAACACTTAAATAAATATTTTCATAAATTTTTTACATTGTTAGGTTCCATAGATTTTGAAATTTCATTAATATCAAGAATATTATGTATTTTGATGTTCCTAATCATTGCATTTAGAAAAAGTTTCAAGAATGTCACTTTTATTCCTTTCTTTAAAAAATTTGGTTAGGAACACAAATTTGAAACATGGTTTGAAAATTTTTTTAGGAATTTTTTTCTTAACATAATTTGCAAGTCATTCTATTTCTAAGTTTTTATTAGGAAATTAATTGAATAATTATAATTTAGTTGTGAATTTCCAAAATTAAGGTTGTCAATTTTTGAAGGGGCACTTTTAATTAGGAATACAATTTTTTAACAATTTCCAATTTTTTAATTTCAAAATAAACTTCAAATCATATATTAGTGCATGCAATTGATAAACATGAAAAAAAAAATTATAGTTGTGAAAACATTTAAAGTAAAGGGCCCAAGAAAATGATTTGGCCATTTTTGGTTCCTTAACCATTTTTTGAACTGGTTCCTAGTGGTACTAGCAAAGGATGTTTTTGCCTTGATGCGTTTTTTTGTTCCACCTTAATGTGTTTTCACCTTACAACTTAATTTGGTGACAATATGCAATTAAGGATGAACGTTTGGCATTTGTGTTGTTATAGTCAAATATGGTAGATAATATGTTATTGGTGGTATTCATTACACATGTTTTATCAAATCTACAAGTTTGTTTGATGAAGTCTTTAAAAATGATGATTATGCAAAATGTCAAAGTTCTTGGTGAGAAGACTCATGTGGGAGTGTGGATTTTGCATGAACTTTTTGTTGCAAAACATTTGGGTGAATAGGGTCTAGTGTTGGGCATTGTATGAAAGGATTTTGGATTTTTTTTATCAATCATGCATGGGTGATAAAAATTAAGTTTTTGGTTTTTGATCAATCTTGGTTGTGTGCCAAATAGAGGTTTTTGGAATAATTTTTGATTGAAGGCGGGTCGGTGCAAAGGAAAAGGCTTTTGGTTTTTGAATAAAGGTGGGTGGGTGCTAAAGATAAGGCTTTTTGGGTTTTGATTGAAGATGGGTCAATGTTTGAAAAAGGGTTTTGGTTTTTAATAAAAGCTAGGTGGGTGCTTGAAATAGGGTTTTCATTTTTTATTAAAGTTGGGTGGGTGGGTGCTAAAGAAAAGTGGTGGACATTATTTAAACTATATTTATGTATTTTTGAAAAATCATAAGGGAAGCATAATAATTTGGATTGTAAATACATTTTAGGAAATAGGTCCCATTACTTACAAAGTTTCAATGTCAAAAATTTGATGCAAATTGAAAATCCTTTTGCATGTTCAAAACATTCAAATCTTTAAAGTGGACAACCTTTTTTTTCAAATGTCCTTTTTCCTTATCAATTAATATGCATTGTTCCTTCTCAAAATTGGAGAAATTTAATATTGATTATTAAAATAGAAAAAGGAGTTGAAATTGGGCTTGAGTGAACCAACACCCACCAACGCACCGATTTGGATGGACGGTGCATTGATGAATTTCACTTTTTCATCCATGTGTTAACCAAGCTGGTTAACACATGTTGATTTTTCTTTCCCTTGTTCAACCCTAATCCCACTTCTGTTTTTTTGAACTTATTTTCCCCCCACCCCTACTTATAATTTTTTTTCTTTTGAATATTTTTCCCTCGTCCCCCGACTAGTTTCATCTACCTACTTTTGAATTTTTTCCCCCACCTTCACTATTCCCACATACCTTCCTATTTTTGTTTTCTTTTGAATTTTTCTTCCCCCACTTATTCATCTACGTACCTACATGCCCACCCATCTACTTACCTACCTACCCACCCATATACCAATGATTTCAACTCAAGTATTCCAATTTACCAAGTAATTATTTCTCCTCACCCTTCCACCTTCCCACCTACTAGCAATTGAAATAGGTACCTACCAAACCCCACCTACCTAGTTGCACCTACCTTCCTAATTGTCTTTCCAACCAACCCCACAACTATTGAATACAATGATGGAAGAAACAAAATGAAGATGTTACAAGGAACTTGGAATTGTTTATCAAGCAATATTTAAAGTCATGACTAATTTTTTGCCAATATTCATATGAGGGTATTGCATAAACCTAAAAAATCCAAAGTGCACACAATACATTCAAGTGGGTATTTCATATATTCCTTGGATTGGAACATTGTGTTTAAATTATGTTGAAGGTATTACACAAACTTTTTTTTTAAATCCAAAATGTTTGTAGCACCCTCACCTTGGTATTATATTTATGCCTTGGGTTGGGAGGGGACATTTTTTATTGTCATGAAGGAATTATGTAAACCATGAAAACATACAGTGAATATGCATTATCTCTATGTGAATATTGAATTGGGGGCTATGATGTAACATGGTGATTGTATGCAATGATGGTTTTGCACAAATGCAAGCTTCAATGGTCCAAGATTTTAGTTTAGTATTTGGAATGCGCAATTGTAGCTAACAAATGCATATAACTTTAGTAAACAACTACAATTCAAGATAAGTAAGAAGACTTCAACAAAATTTTGGAATAATAATTTAATACCCCCACCATTCATTAAATATTCCATTAAACATGAGTTTCAACATTATATTTTGCAACCCTTCATGCATGCCCAATATTCTATGCAAAAAAAATTGAAATTCTTTTTTTTTAAATTATTGGCATACAACCTTACATACATTCACACAAAATTTTAGACAAAAAAAAATTGCACATGAAAGAATATGGGTGTTGCCCTATGCACCATGGTACAAAAATGTGGAAGTCCAAAAAAAAGTTAACAAAAATGGCGATTGTTTATGAGCTCTCAATTTTAGTAAAGGAAGAAGAGGAGATTCCTTATCCAAGCTAGGCTCCTCCTCCTCCTACTACTACTATTATTATTTCTACCACCACCAATACCATGAATCTATCCAAGCCCTCCTCCAATCACAAAAACAACACAAAGAAAAAAAAGTGAAAAGCCCACAAAAGAATTTTTTTTATTAAAAAAAAAAAATTAAGTAGAAAAAAAAATTAAATTAAAAAAAATAAAAACCAAAAAACAGGAAAAGAAAAAAAAATCAAGAAGAAAATAAAGAAAGAAAACAAGCTTTCAAAAAAAAGAAAAAAAAAACAATAAAACAACCTTTCAACAAAAACAAAAGGAAGATCAAGAATACAACCTTTCAAAAAAAAAAAAAGGAAGTCAAGAAAACAAAATCTCAAGGAAAAAAAGAGGAAAAACACAAAAAACAAGAGAAGCTAGAAAAGAACAAAACATGGATAAAAGTAAGAGTAAAGGGGTTGGCTAGGTAGGAAGGAAGGGGGTTAGGACTAAGTGTTGCAATCAAAGGGGCATGCGAAAAAAGAAACAAAAACTCACCTACAAGCATAGGGCCATGGGGTTCGGTTTCATCCCATCCAAAAAGTCCCAAAATAGGATTTTGTGGGTGGTGCACTAGTGGGTGCTTGGTTGCTCAAACCTCGAAATTGGTGAAATTTGTTTTTATAACACATTTGAGCACAATTGATTCAAATGTGCTTTTAACAAAAAGATATTGATTTTTATGTGTTACAAAACATGAATGCATGATATAACATCGAGATGTAGTAAAAAAACATTATATTCAACACATAGTGGTAAATTTGGAATGAAAAAAATTAATCTCAAGACTATAAACCAACATACATGAATCCCACCTATCACATGCAATCCTTGGAAGAGGAATTTTACTTTGATGCCCCTAGTTCCTTTAATTGTGTTTACAACTAAGAGTTTGGTTTTTTAATCAAAGGTGGGTGGGTGCTTCAAGGAACATTTTTGTTTTTTTCTTTTTTTAATCATAATTGTGTAGGTGTTTGATGTAGGGTTTTGGTTTCTTATTAGAGTTGGGTGGGTATTTGAGAGTGGGTATTGATCTTTTTATCAAAGTTAGGTGGGGCTTCAAAAACAACTTTTGGGTTTTTACTAGTGTGGGGTGGGTGCAAGATTGTGCTTTGTGTCTTGTGAGGTGGGTGGTAGATGCCAAAATAGAAGAGAGAGGTCTTGTGTTTTGTATCAATTATGATCAAAACTAGGTGGGCAAGCTTGGAAAGATTTGTGGTTTGTGTCTTTTGATCACAAGCTAGGAAAATATGATAAATTAGAAAAAAGTTAAGTTCATCATTGTGTGAGTCAACAACTTATGGAACTTAGAACCACATTTGACAAAACTAGTTACAATTTGATTCATTAGCACTTCATGACTTTCATTAAGCAAAAGCATGTGGCATAGTTGTGGGGTAGTTTCACAGAAATAATCTCCATTGGGAACCATTCACACTTTTTTTGGTTTTTTTTTAAGACTTTTTAATTCATTTTATAACTATATTCTAAAAATAATTTTTCATTTTGACTACATCTTGATCCTATATCATGTATTTTTTTTCTTCATCATTTTTGAACAAATATGAATTTTTGAAAGTGTCCTGATTCCTTGTAAATTCAATGTTTTTTCTTTTAAATGACAATAATTTAAAATCATAACCAATTTTTCTTTTTTACATTTTTATGTTTTCTTGTATAATAAACCACAACTTTTCTTAACACATCATGTACATTTTACCACATTTATTGTGGCAAAAGAATTTTGAAGTTCTAAAATTCTAGATTAATTTTGGAAAGTTCTTTGAGTTTTTAAAATTTTAAAATTCCACATATTTGAAGGTATGAGTGTTTTTTCAATGTGACTAATAGGTTTTTATCCTCTTAATTTTTTTTCTCATCAAATGTGTTTTTTTATATGAGTCCTTTTGATAGTCTTTTGCAAAAATGACTCCTATCTGACACCATAGGTGTTCACTTTCAGAGGTCCTAAATCAAAATTTAGACTTAAAATTTGATCAAATGGATTTTTGGTTTGAATTCCTTGACATTTTTATGAATGAAAAAGAAATAACTTGCCATGATACCAATGGATTTGAATGAAAAAACATAAATATTTATCCAATTTTAACTATTCTTCTTTATGGTTTAACGTCATTTTTGGCTCATTGCATTGTGATTGCACCTCACTCAACACTAGTTTCAAACCCCCTTAATGCTAATGTATTCTTTTTATAAGTTTTTAGTAGAATTTTACCCCATGTATGACCAAATTTAAGGTTAAAGTGTTGTGTTTTCCTTACTTTATCGATAAATACAATTTTTTCACTTTTAAAAAAAATCAATAATTTGTTTATAATTTTGGTTCTATTTTTTATTTTAAAAAATTAATAATTGATTGGTGAAAACCACCAAATAATAACTAGTTGTTCTCAAATTTAATGAAAATTGGCATCATGAGAACTAGTTAAATTTTTTTAATAAAAATATTAATACCCTGATTGATGTATAAGTTATTTTTAAAAATTAAAAAAGAGAATTGGAACCTTTTGTAATCTATTTTGTGGAAATCGGATTTAGTGGGTATCAAAAAATGATAGCCTCCCAACACTAATTCATACCCTTTTCAAATGTGCATATATTGAAAACTTGTAATTAATGGTTCTTTAATTGGAACAAAAAACAAAAACCTAGCCCTAAAAGGTGTTTGAAACTCCTAAAAATCTAGTAAGTAAGCATGGTTCCCAACATTCCATTGAAACCAACATTATGGGTTAGTTGAATTTATAAGGGTTCATGTTGTAAAATTAATACTGCATAATCAAATAATCATCGGTTTTGGATCTTTAAAAAAATCAAGGAATTGTTAATCTGGGTTATATCAAAATCATTAAAGAATTAACTATTTTCATGAAAGGACTAATAATGAACTTGTAGTTGTATGGTCGATTATTTGATGAAATTATAATTATAACTAAAATTGGGTCTTTTTTTTGTTGAAAATTGAATGATTATGAATTTGACAAACCACCCTAATAACCATTGTGGTTTGTTCCTAATTATAATAGCCACTCAACCAATGTTGTCTAGTTAATATACAAAAAAATCAAAATATACATCCAAATAATGGCCAAATATGTATAAATGCATATCTACATTTTTTGTTCATTTTGATATTCAACTTTAAACACAATTGTTGGATTCCCAATGCAGTATTTTCATTATGTATAACCTTATTTAGACTAACACATCAAGATAAAATAGATATTTGTGGAGGTGGCATTTTGACAATCTAGATATGAATTAGGTTTAAGGTTTAAGTGTTAGGAATTAAGGTTTTACAAAAATGATAATGCAATTGAGTGTGTGTGCTTTCACTACTTTCTTTAAATGCACAACACATGCACACACATGGATTTCAGCTTGTTTTACTTTCTTTGAGTGCATCTGAGTACCACTTGGAGCTTGGCATTTCCATTACTCTTATTTATTTGAGTGCAAATGTGCATATTGTATACTTTGTAGCATTGTAAATTTCTTTGTTAAAGAACTTGACATCAACATTGTGCACAACTCATTGGAATCTTTGAATGCATAGTGCATATACATAGATGGATTTCAACTACTTTGCTTTCTTTGAGTGCATCTAATTGTGTGCACACTTTGCATTATGTGTGAATTTAGTATCAGCATTGAACGCATGCTCACTATTCGGTGTCAACATTGTGCACAACTCATTGTAATCTTTAAATGCATAGTGCATAATGCACAATGCATAGACACACATGGATTTCAATTATTTGCTTTCTTTGAGTGCATTTGAATGTGTGCACATTTTATAGTTTTGCAAATTTCATTGTTGGTGAATTTGGTGTTGATATTGTGCATTGTGGGGGAGTTCGATATTAACATTGCATGCATGTTAATGAGTTTGGTGTTGAACATGTGCTTCAATAAGTGTGGCATTAGCATGAGTCTACTTGATAAGTTCAACGAATCAAAAGAAGTAAGTTCCAAATTTTTAATTTCTTTTGTGTTTAGGAATTCAACTTTTGGTATTTACAATCTTAATGTGTTTGGTTTTTTTATATAGGTTTATAGGTGCAGTCACAATCCAACGAACCAAAAAAAGTGTTGGATCGTAAAGAAAAATAATCAAAATTGGATAAATATTTATGTTTTGCCATTTAAGTCCATGTCAACATGGCAAGTTGTTGTTTTTTCATTCATATGAATGCCAAGGAATTCAAACTAAAAATCCCTTTAACAAAATTTTAAGTTTAAGTTTTAATTTAAGACCTCTAAAAAATAACACCTATGGCGTCGAACAAGAATCAATTTTGTAAAGGACCATCAAAAGGATTCATATAATAAAACACATTTGATGGGAAAAAAATTAAGAGGATAAACATTGAAAAAATATTTTATTTTAAAATATGTGAAATTCTAAAATTTTAGAACTTTGAAAGTCCTTCACCACATATAAATGAAATATAATATACATGATGTGTTAAAAACATTTGTAGCTTATTATAGAAGAAAACATAAAATTGTAAAAAATAAATGTCATGCACTAAGACAACTATAAGCATTTATTATAACAAATTGCAAAAAAAATTGTTCCAAAATTCATTCGTATGAAAAAAAATTTTGGGAAAAATGATATGTAGTCCTTTCTTGAAATAATCATGGTGGCTCATTATATTTTGTTTGCACCCTTTTATCTTCAATGGTTGAAAAGTTTCGACAACTTTATTTGGGGTAAAATGTGGTTTAAGGTTTAACGTGTTTGTTTTTTGGTTTAGGTTTTTGTTTTCAATTGTTAACAAACTTTAACAAACCTATTTTGTTGAAAGTGTGGGTTTAATGTGTTTCATTTTTTAGTTTAGGTTTATGTTTTCAATGGTTAAAAAGCTTAAGCAACCTTGTTTTGTTAAAAGTGTGGGTGGAGTTGATGTAAATGTTACATCAATTAACCCTACTCAATTTTGATCTTCATCACTTTCAGTGACACACCCCCACACTCCTTGAAAGACTCAAATGCATGTCTAAAAGTGAAAACAACGGAAGAAGAAAAAGTTGGGATATGCTCCTTAGCCCACAACATTTCGGGGGTAGAGGAGCAGGCTAGAGCTTCAGGATGGGGACTAAGAGGAGTGACAAGCAAGTCAATTATTCACATGAACTTGTACAAACCAAACAACAAATTGGTTAGTGTGTGGTTAAAGCACTTTTGGTGCACGGACGAACCACATGCATACATGAACGCACAAGGCTCACCACGGCCTGGATTTGGGGGAAGCCACCACCTTCCCCCCTTATAGTATTTTTTGTGCCTAGCCACAAGGCATGCACCCAAATGTTGTTTTGTCTTGGGACTCCCGAAATTCCCAAAATTGGGATTCTCGCGACTTTGAAATCCCATAACTTTTTGCACAAACCTTCGATTGAGGTGAACTTTCAAGAAAAGTTGTAGCCTTCATCAAGATCTTTTCAACAATATGTGACATGTCACTTGTACGCAAGTAAATCAGGGAGGTTCTCGACTTTTAGTGGTTGGGGGTCAAACTGGCATTTTGACTCTCGACCCTTCTTTCGGCCATACTTGTGTTTTTAAATACTAAAATGGAACGTGTGAAACCATTTCAACATCTATGTTCCAAGAACCTTCCAATGGTATAAGGAACTCTTTAATTCAACGAGTTTTGGCCCTTGAAATTGTTCTCTAAAAATTCCATTGGGACTCTAATTCCCAAAATGGGAACCCACTTGGGAGTGTGCGAGTTCATTCCCTCATGCCCTCCTACACTCCCAGGAGCATGAAATGTGACTCCTAGGCTTCACTTTTGGCCTACACCTTTACAAGCCTTTGCCTTGGTCACCAGCCTTGGGCTAAGGTCGTGACATTTAGATGTTGAAAATGTGCATTTGGAATCTAATAACAACTTGTCAAATGTTGATGTTTCACAACTTGTGGCTATAAAACACAACTTGTGGCTTAAAGACTTCACAATTGTATGTTTATATGTTGGGGTTTATTTGTTGTTAATGATGGCTTACATGTGGATTTCGTGAATCTGTAACTATTACAGTGCATAATATGTAGATCTAAGCAAACAACTAATGATGTTTTGGTTTGAAGATTTATTTTGCACAAAGGTTTAATTAAATATTATAAAGTTAATGGGATAATTCCCATGACTATTCATGTGCAAAATGCACATTCAAAGTTGTTTGTTTTGAAGGAATAATAATTTAATGAAGTGGCAAAATCGTTGTTATTTATGTTCAACAACCAAGGAAAAAAAGGACAAATCTTTTTAGCCATGTAATTATTGGATTTTTTGGTGCCACAAACACATATAAAAAAAATGATGAGCAATAGCAGTAGTTTTTGGAAAATTGAGTGTTTTATATTTGCCAGGGTTATAAGCCTAAATGCCCAGTTGTGAAACCGTTTGGCATTGAATGTTACTTCTATGCCAATGCCCTCATGTTCAATTTCCATCTTAATTTCTTTTTGTGGAAGAAATGTTGTCTGTCATGGTCAAAAATACCACAGAGCAACAACATGTTTTGCTAAGTCTTACATCAATAGTAATAGTGTTTGTTAATTTTGATTTGTGGATGTCCCACAATGATGTGGATACTTTTGCTTTGGTTATCAATTTTTTGAATCACACTTGGGTCCCCATGCATATCACTATGGGGTTATTTGAAATGAATAAAACAATTAAGTAGTCCATGGCTACCCAACTTTGGTATTTGTTGGAAAAATTTAGTTTGTTGCACTGGATGATTTTTTTGTAAAAGATGAGGGCACTAATTTGACAATAATGGTAACATTTTTACATTCTATCATTGATTATAAACCTTTGAAGATTCTTAAGGTTCTGAAGGCACATGTTTTTGGCATCTGATGTTTAAAGCCTATTAATATGCTACAAATGACAACAAAATTTATGTTGGGCTCGAACATGTGAATGTGAAAAATGCCCAGGTTGGTTTATAGAAAACCATTATTTCGACCAAAAGGTTTAAAATAGGGAGAAGATTGGAAACGGGCTTATGCTGAAAGTGGGATGTAACATCAAAAATTAAAAATTCCTGTGAAAACCAAATTCACCAACAAGGTCATTATGTTTGAAAAGATTCTTGAGCTTAAGAATGCCATTATTATTTATTATGGCAAGCAAAAAATTATGGCTTAACAATAGATAACACTTAACAAGTGTAGGCTATTGATGAGGTAATCACATTTGCTTTGAATCCAATTGTTTCAACATGTGGGTGAAAGAAAACACATTAAAGTGTCACACTTTAGATGTCTAGGAATCCATTTTTCATAATTTTAAAATTTTCAATAGTATTTTATTCCAATTGATATGTGCGAATGATGAAATGGGATTCATGTCAAAAATGAATTCATACATCAAAACATTATGTTAAAAATTCATGGTCAAATATTTGGTATTCAATTTGTTATGAACTTTTAAAGTTGCACACAAACACTTATTTGGTCAAGGATAAATTAAATGGACTCAATACACCTTGATAGAATGTCTTTTATGAATAAATCATTTAATGGTAATATAGTTTTATGACAAATTGATATTAAATAAAACAATTTGAAAAAGATTTTATGATTAAATTTTGAGATGTATACCAAATATGCAGCTTTTGAAGGAAGTCCTTCATTTGTTGAAAATAATGATTTAGATGTTCATATTTTAAGTATACGATTATCATAAAATAAGTTAAAGATTCTTAAATCCTTATGGAAAATTATTTTGTAACACCTTGTCACATGGCCCATTTGATTCAAAGTATCTTTTTTTTACCTATTTTTATCATACTTTCCTAATGTATTTTATTTCATAATGAACTAAAAATGTACTGTCACAATGTGTTATTTTTGTTCCACACTAATGTGCTTTCACCTTTGTGTGTTAGATCAATCCAAGGGCCACTAGTTGTTGTCAGATACCTTGATAAACATTATCACATTGACTATGAACATGCAAGTTATGTTGTAGCTTTATAACCCGTCTAAAGTTTTTGAGCCTTTTGAAGCTAAAATCTTGCTTTTATACAAAAATATTTGACTTAAGGTTATAAAGGTGATCAAAAATTTTTTGGATTTCTTGAGGTCTTTTGATGCACGACATGCTCACAACATGATGGTTAACATGTTGGATCCAAGGCTTTGTGGATTATGAAAAGTTTGGTGGACTGCAAGAATGCAATCCGATCGGCATCTAAATATGATGCCAAGGTTGTGATTCCTCTTTTGATGGTATGTTTTGAATAGCTAAACCCCAATACCATTGCATCTATTACAATAATTGATGATATGAGATTGGAACTTGAAGAAAATATGTTTGGAATGGGGACCTTAATTGAAAAATCTTTTCAAGCATTAGTCATTGGAAAATTGTTTTTGTTCAAGAAACTATCAATTTTTTTATTACATGTCCAATTCCACTAACGTGGTGGTATATGCATGAAGTCAAATTTTCAAATGTGGATTTTCTTGCAAAATAAATTCCTAGAATCTTGAGTTCACAAAGAGAAACTGAATGGGTTCTTTGACTTGTTGGGGTGTTGACAACTTTAAGGTGTCGTTCTTTGCAAGTTGACAACACGGACTAGATTATTACTATTGTGAAAAGTGGCTTGATGATCCACGTGCAAACCAAAATTTGGATTATTACTATTGTAAAGAATTGGCTTGACAATCCATATGCCAATTACAAGCCAAATTCAAACTTCAAACAATACTTGATAACATAAAAACTTTTAGCAAAGGATAATTACAATTTGATTAAAAAGCATGATTTTTTTAAAGAATTGCAGGTTGATGCTAACTAACATTATGGGTTCAGTTGGGTTTGTATGGGGTGTGGTTGGGTCAAAGACATGTGCTACAATTGAGGAAAGTTCTTCATAAAACTAAGGTTCAATTCCCCTAGAAGTTTTGGTTTGATTCTCAAAAACTAGGTTCTTTGTTGCAAATTTTTTTGTAGGCAATAAAATCAGAAAATTGATATGCATAACCTTGGTGCATATCCATCATTTTTAAAGAAATTAAAAACCAGCATGTTCATAACCATCAAAATAAAATTAAATAAAATAATGTGTAACTGGATGGTGTAATAGATTTCAGATTTTTTTGAAATACATATCCTTCTTCTTTTAAACAAATGGGAAATATACTTTATTGGTATTTGCACAATAGTCTTAAAAGGTGAGAACCAGACAACACTAGTATATATCAATTGGTATATATCAAGGATCCTACCAGGCTTGTATCAATGGAGGCAATATCAGGCTCATATTCATATTGCCCTCAACATCACTGAGGAAATATTAATATCAGCCTCATACTCATCTTGTCCTAGGATTTGATGCGATACCAGCATCAAATTAGGGCACCTCACTTTTCTTGTTCATTGGAGAAATCCGCAAAATCACCTTGTCTTCATCCTGTCTTTGGGCCTCCTTGGTGACCCCAACCCCTCTTTCAGTGTCATCCGTCAAGTAAGGAAATTTTATTAAATCTGGGTATGAAATGCTGAAACTCAGCATTTAATGCACAAGGTTCGAGACGAATAATAGTAGCTGTACAGGTAGGAGCACTGAAAATGTAAGTGGCAGCAGTGGAGGCGCTCACGAAAAAAGAAAGACAAGGTGAAACTCAGTTTACGCTCAAACTTGATGGTTTTCTGAGTTTCACGCTTCCCCCCCGCCCCTCTTGAATGCTAGTGTACTTTTTGCAGGTTTCTTTTTTGAATCTCACCCTCTTTATGACCAAACTCAGGGTACTGGTGCTGTGTTTTCATTACTTTACAGATAACTCTATTATAGTCAAATAAGCTTCAGGTTTTTGCATTGAATTGGAACCTTGCCTTCAATCTTAAAATTGGGAAATCTTAAAATCTATGATGCATTGTATGGAATGAGTACAATTCAGGATAATGAGGTACACTAGTACCAAATTCGGAATGTTTCATTTTCCCATTGATATGGAGAATCACGTCCCAAGTATTAATCTATTATTATATGCATAATAATCAATCGTGCATTGAATTGTGGGCAATTTTCATCAAAGATCAAACTAGGTGAAAATGAGATTTATTTATTGATACTCAATACTTGATACCTCTCGCTATTGTTCATCAAGAAGAACGTACCAGTAGCCAACCTAATGAAAGTTGCACCACTGACATCAATGGTATATGAAGCTTCACCAAATGTTTAATATCAGTTTTTGCCTGATTTGCAAGTTTTATAAGGTACCTACCATCCATTCCTGAGTGGTATGTGAAAAGTCAATACTATATCAAGAGTGTTTTAAACCAGTGTTGGGTGGGTACCAAGTTGGGAAACCTTGTATATATTGATATTGGTCTTGGTATCAAAGATCCAAGCAGCTTGGTATGATCAGAGGCAATACCAGCTTCAGAACAGGGCTGTACTAGTCTCACTACTAGGTCTATAATAGTCAAAAATCAGCCTTGAAACCCTAACAGCAGGACCAGGCAGGTATGAAAGTTCCAAAGAAAATCCAATAGGTACCTGTGTTAAGCTGGGATGTAGTAATTTGAAGAAAACTAGTTTGAACCCCGTGCCTAATGCACAGGTGTGTGTGTATTTTACGGTACATATTACAAAATTACAGTTACAAACTACATTTTCAAAACCTCTTTAAATATGACATTCCGCATGTATCCATCGGGACCCTGGCCGCTGAAAATCTTGATGTTTGCACTACTTGTGACCCGTGAGATAGCAACATAAAGCTGACCATGGGAATAGACCGGAGACGGCAAATATACCCCAACGTTATTCAACTTGTAAGCAAGTAGTAAGTTACTTATTTAGTAGGTATCAATTTGTTGAAAATTATTTGTTTGTTTTTTTATGTTGATAAGTTCCAGTATCCAGATCCCCTCCCTGTTCATAATGGTTAGGGTTTTTGGTGCAGCCAATTTTCACATGCAACATAATAATACCTTTGGCATCCAACATATTATTATTATTGGCAAAATTGTTTTTCTGGGCAATCTGATCATTGCAATTACCAATATATCTATTAAGTTTGTGTGCTAAAATGGCAACTGACATCCATTGTCATTATTATTATGGCAAATGCAAGCCTTGAAATTGCCAATATCTAATAAAAGTGTGCTTAACGGCTGCTTGCTCTGGCATCCATTGAACTATAATAAAAAATCATGGCAATGTAAAAAGCATTGAAAATTTCCAATATTTTAAATAAAATTTCAAAAAAGAAAAGAAAAAGCCCAACCCAACTCTTTCAGTTGTTGAGAAAGACACAGGATGAGTGTACCCAAGTCCAAAAATCCCAAAATTAAAAATTAAAATTAAAATTTACAACACTAATATATATTATTCTCCATCGCGTCGTGTCTGTATTCCACTCTTTCTCTGCCCCACCAGAGTAACCAGACCATGATGAGACAGATGGATAACCGGACGGATGAATGTATGGATGACAAGACAGATGGATGAAATGATGCTTCACGACATCCTTTACTATATGTAATTGTAAAGTACAAAAACCCCAGGGAGAAAAGATGTATCTTAATACTTCTATTTGGATTTAAAAGCACGACCAAGAAAAAAGGGCCAAAGTGAAGGGAAGTTTTTTTAGGAGAGCCCGTCATGTAAAGTAGCACTCTAGGGCCCGCTGGGCCCAGGCCTTCCAGAATTAAGGGGCCTGTGAGGTCTTTCACAAACCTCCAATTGTGGGGCATTACGTGGCATAAAGAGCCAGCCCAAACAGCTTTAATGACAGAGTGACATGAGCAGCTGCTCTCATTGTGATGCAAGAAAATCCAGAATTTGACTGCAAACAGAAATTTCAGTTACTTTTTTATGAATAAGTGAACCATCATAGGAAGGTGCATTTTGAAAAAGCAGGTTTCTGATTTTCTCAATGTCATTAGAGTTATCCGGAAAGTCACCCTGTCTTTGGGCCTGGTTTCACCTCCTATCCCCTCTTTCAGTGGTATCTGCAAAGTAAGGACATTGTATTAAATCTCAGTATGAAATGCTGAAACTCGGCATCTAGTGCACAAGGTTCGAGATAAATTATAGCAGTTGTACAAGTACGAGCCCTGAGAATTATGTAGCAGCAGTGGAGGCGCCCAGGAAAAAGGAAACACAGGATGAAACTCAGTTTACCACCAAAATTGCTGTAAAAACTAGTCTGGGGCCCAGTTATTTCGTTCTGTGCAAATATTCACTCCCGATTACAAGTTTGATGGCCTATTATGCGAAAACTGACCGTTCTCACCCGGTAATAATCGCAGGACATTACCGATAATTCTATTGTCTTTTGATCTAGTTCTTTGGTTTTGTATTTCCACCGTTCAAATTATACAATGGATCCCCTATAAAAGTTATCAGTTTAGCGAGTTTTCCATGGAGCCCTTGAAGTTTTAGATTCTTGCAAATTTAATTCGGCACAATTTATGAATCACTAACATCACCCAATGTCAAGCATAGCGGGTTTTTCATTTTTACATGGTTGGTTGTGGTTGAAAAGTTTTCCAAATGTCCCTTTGCAAAGTATGCACCAATTCAACCCACAAGTTAATCGCAACATCATGATGATTGTCCTTCAAACTATTGACCCTTTCTTTTCTGACCTTCGTGCTCGGAATTCTCAAGAGCATTGTTCAATGCCCAAAGGTGCCAGGCTTCGACTTGCAAACCTGTTTTCAACATCCAGGGACACTTACAGCAGGTCAATGATGGAAAAGCTTCAAGCAAAAGAAAAGGACTGAATTATCTCAGGTCTTATGTGCCAGGGTAAAGCCCTAGGTGACAGCATTCCCAACATCAGGGGCCTAGGACAATGCATTAGCTGAGTCCGTTCAGCCCCGCATTTTTTGGAATGTCCCCACCTGTGGGTATTGTAAAGCACAAGGCAATTTGTTATCATGAACCTAAGCATTTGTAGACCATGAGGTGTAAGGGGGAGGGTTTCTGTGGCTACTCATTAAGACTGGGATGGATCTTATGCCTAGTGTTGCTCCTACTCCTAAAGAGGAGGAGTAAGATCCCTACTCTTTTCTAGAAGGGGTGTATAAATCAAGATAGGTGTTTGTTTGTTTGTTTGTTTGGATGTGACCATGCCATAACCTTTCCAAATTGTGAGGCCTTTCTCTTTGCTTTTGGTATTGCTAAAAGGCTTTCAATAAGGTGGTGTGCAAGTTTTGTTGTTTTGTAATTTTCAAATTAACATAGCAACTGTCATTGAATTTGAAATGATTTCCAATGCTGAAAATCAAATTAACAAGGTAATTTAACAAACTTCTGTAAGAACTCAGAAGTTAAGCCCACTTCGACCGTAATAGTATCTGGATGGGTGACCTTATAGGAGGTTTAATATACATTGGCCAATGACACATGACAAGTCCACTCATATTCATGAATATAATGTGCCCTCCAAAATACACATAGGAAATTTGTCTAAGTGTTTTGTGGTCATTTTAGAAATAGCAAATATAATACCCTAGTTGAATAGCAGGTTCAACCAAAAAAAAAAAATTAATATATATATATACATATATAAGACATGCTGAAATTGTCAACAAATGTTTTTCTCAAAGAAATTGCTTTTGTGAGGGAAAATGAACCATGTTTTGGAAATTTGAGAATATTCTATTTGTTGAAATGGAACCTTCAAAATTAAATAATTATTCGACAGAAACGCAACAAACCTGCTATTCAACTATGGTAATTAAACTTCAAAGTATCCTTTCCACGGACTTTTACCATGGTGTAGGTCATGGAGAATGGTGCGGAGTCTTTTTTGAAGATGAGACCAAAAAGAAACAGAAGGCAAATGGCAGGATCCAGACGTACAAACTTGTGATCAGACCAGACCAGACCAACAACCGCACCATCAGACTGCAGTTGCAAGACTGGTTAGTGCTGAAGATCCATGGGCAGAAGGAGAAGAAGGACACCACTCTGTTGAATCTTTTTCTGGCCCCATCATCCTCAGTCATGCTACAAGGCATGGGAGGGAGCTACACTCCAGACCCAGAAAAGAGTTCAGAAATGAGTTGCTCTGCATGAAGAAGATATCTCCAGATTTCTGGCAGACTATAGACTATTACTTTGTACGGCCTGAAACACCACAAATTTCAGACACTACCACCACTACTACCAGTGTGCTTGCTGCACACGAACTGACTGCAGCACACACGCACTTACTTAACTTTCATCGAGGATTGCTCCAAGGTTGACACTAAGAGAGAGAGAGAGAGAGATGTATCAGATCTGACATTGTTGTTGTGGCTGACTAATTCTCAGTCTCTAGCAGATGATGGGCAAATGGCCATTGTTGAGTAGAGCTAAAACTATAGTTTGAGCATCTCCACCCACACCACCTATTTGGCCCTTCACCAGTAGTAGTGTTTATCACATCCGAGGTATACTGGTGTAATTATTTCCTCATTCCCAGTGTTTTCTCTTTTGGCGAATTTATCATCACATGGCAACAAAAAAATTGTGATCCCTACGGTGTGGATCATACAAAGGATTTTTGTGGGAAAAAAAAAGCCCCAAAGTTGCAAGATTTTAAGGATTTTTCTTTTTTTCTTTTTTTCTGAAATTGTCATATTTAGACAATAGGTTCCAGCAGATCGCCAAAACATAGTAGGATTCTTAAGAATTTTAAAATTTTCCTCTCTGACATGTAGCTAAATTTGGCTAATTCCTCTTGTGGATGATTGCCACACCTAAACATGAAAAATTGGACAATATAAAAATGAGAGACTATTTAAATGCCAAAGGCTGGGCCAATCAAAAGCAATCTTTTTTCTTTATTGAGATGATTGTATCTGGTGCATATTTACAAGTCCAAATTCACTTTGATGCTATTGAAAGATTCTTCTTCTTCATCCAAGGTATCCTGGACAAGCCATTATACCTACGCCAATGGAGATCCTCTAAGACTCATGAGTCCAAATTCGGAAGCTCATATATGAAACCCATGTTTTGATACTACTCTTTTGTACACATTTGTGCTGATTTCAGATTCATCACCCATAATTTTTGAGTAAATTTCAGCTAAATTTTTGCCATTTTTCAAGTGTGAGCAAATTGCAAAGAGTGAGAGAGAGAGAGAGAGAGAGAGAGAGAGAGAGTTGCATTTTGAGAACTCTCATTCTTCATAAAGATCTGCTATGGAATACTTTTGTAAAGCAACTGAAAAAGGCAAGCTGGTATGAGTAGGCTTTGATTGCCATGAAATTCACTTTTGCAGTCTCTTTGCCAGTTTTGCAATGGTGCACAAAACCTTGATTGCATTTAGCTCATCCCTACATGAGAATGTGGTTTTTCTCACACAAAAAGCCACAGCTCATGAGGCACTTGACTCATAATAAAGTATGTAATATATGTCATCACCTAATTTCAAATTGTCATTTTAACATAACATATATGTCATTATAAACATTATATAAATATACATCATAATGGATGAAACCACAAAGTTTACCTCACACATGTGTCATCAGTTGCAACTTTTGTGTGAGAAAATTCACATTCTCTTATAGTAAGTACATCTGTTGTCTGAATTTCACACATGAAGCCTGAACTGGGAATCATCATTATTAACCCTAACACTTTAGAGATTAGATTACAAAAAGTGGGAATGAATACTATTATGTCACAGGATGATTTTCACATATCGCCCTCTTTTGAAGACCTTGTAAAAGAATTTGTGTTTGGAACGCACATTCTTCACAGTAACTTTTTGTGCAGGGAGGTGTGTCTTTGGTTTTTCAACAGACTGCCTCCTTTTTCTTAATTGCATTCTTGTGATCCCCAGTGGGTATCTTCCATGTATCACAGGGACAAAATTCCTACAGGTCTTCTTTACACATGTTAAAGAAGCCCATGGCCTCAGGCTTTACCTACCACTTAAGAAGAGTCAGAATCACACAACAGGCGCAAGAATTTAAATGCAGCTTCACAGGAAAGAGTGTGCCTCTTGTACGATGTACAGCCCATATGTGGTGCAAGAAAATGTTTTAATGATCAAAGCTCTTACAGAAATGGCAAGTACTCAACCATAGTGATGATGATGTGTTGGGACCCCCAGGTTCCACTGACCCTGATGTGCAAGAGCTGAGTGTTGTCATACCCACCAATTGCAAAGACCTATTTTACTTTCTGTGCCAGAAGCTCCTGATGTCAAGAGTCCTCATAAGACTCCCAACTAGTTCCTGACCCAATGAATCCTTGGGGACTACTAACAGACCATTTGTCCCCTGATATAGTAGTGCTACTGGCCCTGTGAGATTTGGTAGATCTTTGGTGGATTTCTTACTTTGTAAATGTTGTTACAGGAATTGCAGGGCTCTGGGTCTGAAAGGTCGACAAACTGCCCATGGTGGGCTGTTCTTTCCCATTAAGATAAAACATGTAGAGCATCTACACCAGTGCTCAGTATGTAGCCCTGCACCATGTGAGCTTGCACTGGATGAGGTCTAGCAGTCAGATCCAGTGGATCCACTAGAGGACTCCTGTGACCCTGGAAAAATCACAAGTTCTAGATCCCTTGAGGAGCCCTGCATGGGGAGTCCATTATGTATTTATTGACTGATCCCTGTTTTCTTACTGGCTATATAGTTTGATTGGTCCAGGTGGATTTGTAATCTCCCACCTATTTGCAGCCCTGGTTCTAGTTTTAGGGGTGGGGCTGGAAAACAGTGAATGAGCAAACTGTGGATGGGAGAAATATTTTTGCAGGGTCACATACTCGGCACCCCTGGAGATGCTCTTAGACCTCTCTGAGACAGGGATTTTCCCCTCAATTTTGTGATATCACAATTAGAACAACATTAGAAACTTAGTCAACTTTACAGCAGGGGAAAAAACAAATTGTTGAAAAAATGACAAAATTTGTGGGAAAAAAAACACTGCTCTGAGCGCTTTGGAACTAGAGCTGCTGCCCAGCTACTTGTCTCACGAACACACATACATTTCACATGTCATCTATATACATACAATGTGATCTCCAGGGCATATTATAACTTAGCTCACATTAGCTCCGCGCCAAGAGTAGTAACCAAAGTGTTGGGTAGTTCTCTCTTTTTGAAATAAAGAACACTGATGGGCTAGGGTTGGGTACATGGACCCTGTACCAATAAAATGGTTATAAAAAATCAAAGAACTGATTTTGACTCATAACCAAAGTTCTCCAAAACAAGACAAAGAAGACCAAAGAACAGGTCAAAGAACCTACCTTGAAATGCCAGTTCTTTGAGGAACCCTGGCAGTGCTTTGGAAATCCTCCAAAACCCGGAATCGTGTGTTGTTTTATTTTGGAAGTTTTGACAAACCAGAAATCGGAGGTTATAACAAAATCAAAGAATTGGCCCAACACCTCTACCTAGTAACACATTCCTCAGCACTGCACACAAATTGCAATTGCACAATACAAGTATGGACTGTAGTTGTCCACAAAACCAACTTCAACTAAAACCAAACTTCAGACTTCAACTTGCGGATATGGGTAATAAAACAAGAAACATATACAGAAGCAAATTCTTTCTGCTATTTGTCAGCCCTCCATGAAAGTACATCTCTGGCAAGTTTGATCATGGCTTGTGCAGCTGTCTGCCTAAGCTAATGAGAAGGAATTGAGAGCAAATATTGGACAGGTATTATCAACATCACAGTTTCTTTCTCATATGTGTATAATAGTTTACTTGAGACTTTGGATGAATTATTATATATTTGTCTGCACCTACCATCAAGAGCTGAAGAAATCAGTGGGAACTCGAGTCGGTGGCGGAAGTCATGGTAACAACTTGTCAAATGACATAAGGTGATGGTATAACACTTCCAACATTCATGTGATTATGATCAACACTCATTTGTAGACTTATCTTCAAAGTACACTTTTGTCATTGACACTCATGAAGTTATGACTACATTCAATTTTCATGTTATATTGTCAAAGCATTGGGAGAGATTTTCTAATGTATTTATTCAAAGTCTGTGGCTTCAAGCGGTCTATGTAATGGTGTATTATGTTATTCAAAACAATTAATCTCTCAAGTTATCTAGAGTTTATGGTTTCGAGCAATCCATTTTGTATGTAATGTTATAATTGTGCTATTCAAAATTATCATTATTTTAATACCCTTTCAAAAATAACACGAAAATAGGCACAATAACATGTTCTCTTTCATGGACTATCTTACTTCAATCTTAATAATTATTTCACTCTTTTCCAAGAGCCACCTACATGGACATGAAAAGACATTAACAATTAAGTCTTGTTGACTTAATTGTTAATGTGTCTTTTCATGTCCATTTTATATAGTAAAATCAAAGTTGAGATATTTTACATAACCGATGATGAACTACTAGAAACTATATGGGAACATTTGAGGGAAATAAAAATGGGGATTGGAGGGATATTAAAAAATTAATAAACCTCCATTTCCTTTATTATTCTTTTTATCTTTTTCTCACATACCCTTTCATATCTTCCCTTTCAAACTGAAGCTTAAAATTCAAATTCAAAAATTTGTTATGTGTTCTTATGTTGGCGACTACAAGCATTCTTGTCAACCCACATATAACACATAACATTAAAATATCTTGAATGGTACAACACATCTAAACAAAAATATATATAACTCACTAACAACAAATATCAATCCAAGCCAACACACAAGGAAACCACACAAATTGTGTCACAAATAACTTCCATAAAAATTCATAAAAACCTACAAATACATAAGCTTATGTTTTGAAATCTCAAATCACGAAACATGATTTGAAATCACACAACTTGAAATTATATCCCAAACAATAAATATTTAAAAGTAAGTTCACACTCAAAACAATTTCACAAGTTAACTTACCCCGATTTACTTATTGCAATTCAAATGTTAACATGTAACCAACAAAAAAAAATTGATAGTTGTACTACGATCCTATGTTGATGCTTACAACCATCATTGTCAATCATAACATACAACACACAATAATAAAAAAATTAAATGGTACCATGCATCCAAACCATCCCCTTATCTGAGGTTCAGATCCCCTTAAATGAAATACCAATATAGGAATATAATATGAAAATCCACTATGAATGAACACTCTAATTTTAAACTGAAAGGACCAATAGGCCAAGTGTAAATATGAGCATCATCATTAGTGGCCTAATCACGATCCTTCCATTCCTTAGCCAAATGTGAATCATCTTAAAAAATAATTTATGTTACTTCCTACTATCTAATTATAGGAATACGCATCTAGGTCTATCATGTGCACTAAGGGCAAAACCATTTTTTAATTAGCACTTTTTCCAATGGTGGCATGAGACATTCCATATGCCAACCTTTAGAACATAGATCACAAATCAATATAATAGCAACTCATGTATACTACCCACATAACATACAACAAAATCTTATAAGGACAACCACCAAGGAGAAGTCAATTTGGCCATCCACATTAGGAAAATGACATGGCACAATTATACTCTTGATCCTTCCATCTCTAATTATTTTGGCCTCCAACAACACACTAGAAGGTAAAACCTTCCGCACACATAACATGACACATTATGTAGTCACATCTAATGTAGTTCGTGTTTTTTGTTGTAAATAAACATGATCCCCTGACTTGAATCTAATGACTCAAAATTGATAACCACTTCCCCAAAATAATAGTGTACCAAAATGTATTTCAATGTTGACCGATTACCAAATTCTCAATAGCCATTAGCATTAAACATTGAATATTTTAGTTAGAATAGCAAACCTACTAAGCACCTTATCTAAAAATGCATATGCTACCCCCCTCACTATTGTGATCTAATAATGGCACCAACACCAACCACTTGGAATTTTTTTATATTATAACCAAAACATATAATTATGTTGTATTATCAAACTTAATGGGTTGACAAAATTTTAATTTCATAATACCATAGCCCCATAATAAGTAATGGTTGTAAATGAGGTGTAGGCGTGTTGAATGATGTTTAAACTTGGTCACATACCACACACCTAAAACATATTGAACCTATAGTTACATCCCCCACACTATTATAAAAATAAGTTATTTTGACTAAAAAATCCAATAAAAAAGGACCCCATTTGAACAAGTGTCAAAAAGACCATCATGTCAATCTGGACAAGTTGGTTTGGACTATTTTGCATGATTGAGGTAATATTTTTTACTAGTAAATTATTGGACTATTTGACTGGTCATTTTGATTGTTGGATAATGGACCATTTGATTGGTCAAATTTCTACCCATTTTTTTCTATGTAGGTAGGTAGGTAGGTTATAAAAAGGGAAGTAGGTAGGCGGTAGCTTAACATAACCTACCTAACTTAGCCTAGTCTATCTAACCTTCCTAACTTAACCTAATGTAACCTACCTACCTACCCTAATTCTTTAAACATGTATATAAATTACAAATATTTGGAATTAAACCCCTCACTTCCCCAATGATAAACCATGTCCTTACCAATGGACTACACCTTCCAAAGTTGACAAAAACTTGTCAAGTTTCTTACACTTGTTTATTTCACATCATTAGTTATGTATGTAAGTAAAAAAGTTAGGTATTAAAAAATAAGTTGCATGATGCTTAGTAGGTAGAAGGGTAAATAAGTAGGTATGTACAATGGTGGGTGAGAAGTAAGAGCTAGGTACATAGGTAAGTACTTGTAAATAAGTAAGTAGGTAGGTAAAGATGTAAGATGGTAGGTGGGAAGTAGGAAATAGGTAGGGAGGATTATACAATGGTAGGTGGGAAGTGGGAAGTAGGTAGGGAGGGTTATATGATGGTAGGTGGGAAGTGGGAAGTAGGTAGGGAGGGAGGGTTATACGATGGTAGGTGGGAAGTGGGAAGTAGGTAGGGAGGGTTATACGATGGTAGGTGGGAAGTAGGAGGTAGGTAGGTAGGGTTGTATGATGGTAGGTGGGAAGTAAAAAGTAGGTAGGTAGGGTTTTATGATGGTAGGTTGGAAGTAAGTAAATAGGGTGGTATGATGGTAGGTCGGAAGTATGAAGTAAGTAAGTAAGTAAATAAGTAAGGATGTAAGATGGTAGGTGGGAAAAAAAAGGTAGGTAGGAAAGTAAGTAAGGATGTAGGATGGTAGGTGGGAAATAGGAGGTAGGTAGGCATATATGTAGGTAAATTGGTTGGTGGGTAAGGATGGTAGATGGGAAGTACGAAGTAGGAAGGTAGGTATGTAGGATGGTAGGTATGTAGGTAAATAAATTGGTATGTAGGTAGGCCTAGGCTATTTCCTTACCTAATTAGTAATTATCTTAACCAATTACATAACATAGGATGTCCCATTTGATTAGAACACCATTATCCGTTTTAATTAAAGATGTTTTTGTTTTGTCTAACTTGAATAGATGTCCCACTTGACTAGACACCATTAGTCATTTTGATTAAGGTGGTCATTTTTTTCTCCAACTTGACTAAATGTTCAATTTGAGATATATTCAAATATGTCACTTTAATAAAATTTACCAATTAAAAACACACATTTCATTCAAGCCCCAAACTTGTAATCAAAATATACATGTCCACTAATCAAAAAAAACTTGTTAGTCAACTTGGACCTTTTGAAAAACCATGAATTGTAGTAATGCCACCACCATTATTATGTTTAGAATAAACTATAAGTTCGTTATCTACCCCAAAATGGGCCAACTCATCATGAACATGGCACACAAGACCTTTACATTATTTAAACAAAACACAACCCACACACATCCTTCTGACCACACCCATAGGAGGGAATTTCTTTCCCATTTGAACAACTTAGTTTTATACATAAACAAATCATGTTCCTTGGGTGTTAATTTAACCAATTAGACTTCACATGCTTGCAAATATAGAATGACATGTGCATATTCACATATGTCCAAAAGTGCAATCACACTAACACATATCACAACAAGTGTAACCAATGTTTAGTTTTGTGTATTTAACATTTTAGAAAAAAAATCCAAATGGAATTACTTTTACATAATCTTATTTTCAATGTATATATATATGTATATATATATATAGTTTGAAAGCAGTTTAATGAATGAAAAATACCCAAGAACATTTTGAAAACATTATAACCAATGTTTTTAAACAATAAAAAAACTTATCAATGGACTTGAATTTTTTTGAAAACTACAATTTTTTGCAAATTATTGATGTAAACCATAACATAATAGTGTGATGAAAATTTTCAAGACTTTTTAAAAGATTTAAATGTTCAAAATATGTTAAGAATATTCTAAAATAAACAACTAATAAGCAATCACCCAAGGGGGCAGGTGTGGTTTGTGTTATCCCATTTACACCCCCAAAACATTGTCACCTTCTAGCTCAATCTCCAAATCACGGGAATCCCCATTATTCGTGGTATTTTGAGGTACATCCCTAGAACAACCCAACAAGATGCATAAGTAGGCTAAGGTGTGTGGTCCTAATACTACCTCCAAATTTACATCCCCATGCCAACAAGCTTTTATGGTATGCTTCTCACTAACAATTGGGTTCCAATTTAAATCACCAACATCCCAATTAACCTAATTAACCCTTTGGACAATATCAAAATCATATTTTTAAACTTAAAGTCCATTTAGCCAACTTTCCTATGAGTCAATTTGATTCCATCAAAAACTTTAGTGGCTAGTGATTGGTAACCAAAGTGAATGGGCTACCATAAATATAGCATTGAAATGATGAAACACCCAAACAATAAAAAAGCATTCCCCCTCATACAAATTATATATCTCCTTTGTTTTATTGTTGAACCAATTGGCATATGCCATTACAAATTGCCAACCATTATCATCAAGTTGGGTGAATACTATTCCCAACCCTAAGGTACTCCAATCAATATGTAACCAAAATGGTCATCCTTGAATGGGTTGCATTAAAATGAGGGTAAATATGAACCTAACTTTCAATTTAAGATGAAAAACCTATTCCTATGCATCACCCCAATATACTCTTAGTCAATCCTCATTAAATAACAAATATTCGAAACTAATTTTGGACTTAAATGTTATTTTTGGACTTAACTCAACTTGTTTAGTGGCCCAAAACCATTGAATTTTCATATGATTGACACAAAATTGCTTTTTATTCCATTTTTTCTTAACTTAATATTTTCAAATTTGATGTTAATGAACAAAATTTGATCAAAATTAACATCTTATAATAAATTTTCATCAAAACGCCTAAAACTTGGGTTTTTAAAAAAATGGTAACTAAATAATCAAATTATAAAACTTGGAGCATTTAGTGGCCACTAGATGTTATATATAATACTATTTTTTCAAACATATTGAAATGTTTAACTTGGTTTTAAATAAAGAAAAAATGGTACCTAATTCATCAAATTATAACATTCGAAGTATCTATTGGCCACCAAATGTTAATATTATAATAACATTTCTACAAAAAAGTTGAAACATCTAAGTATATTAGTATTATATTATTATTATTTTAACTTTCATTTTTAATAATAATATTGTAATTTAATATGTAGTCATCACTAATTAAATTAAGATTGGGTGGCCATTAAATGTTACTATTACATAAATGTATTCAAAAATATTTAAAATCATCTATTAACTTAATAATAACATAAATTTCAACAATATATTCCACATTGAGCTCACATAACAGTTTTTTTGAAAAATCAATTGTTATTCTAATAATCAATGACATGATGATAGAAACATTTAATTTGGTTACATATAATTCACTTCATTCACCACATCAATGTTTGTTCTAACCTAATTAACATGCACGTCACTAATTGTTATGATGTTATTCACGGTTGTATTTTTCTTAGGAGGAAATGAAAACACAATAGAATTAATGTCCACCCATTACATTGAGTCTACTAGGTTACATTTCCTCTTTCCTTCCCAACAATTTTGATACAACCACTATGAGAAATTTTGTCTATGACAACTAGACTACCCTATAACTAGAGTTCCAAAACAACTAATATACAAAATGCATTGCAACTATCCCATGGAAATACGACAAATTAATAAATCAAAGGTTGAACATTTGAATCCAACAAACCTTCTAATGTCAATACCAACATGTCGACTCCCCTTTCAATTAGAATAGTCCATCCTCATTATGCACCACCACCACACCAAGAATAATCCATACTTTGGTGAATGGCAAGATGGGTAGGAAGGTTTAAAAGTTTGACCACAACACCATGCTAAGATGTGAGGTGAATTTTGAGCACCTATGTTTAGCTAGATTCACAAATATTTTGGGGAAAAAAACCTAATTGATTTAGACACATCCTCCAAGGTAACCACCAACCTTAGTGTTTTTTTTCCCTCACATAATGTGGTTAGTTGAATACTAAAAATGGTCATTGTTTCTTTAAAAAACAATAATGTCCAATACACTACCCTCAGTGCCCCTAACAAACTACTTGGTACTTTGGTTCTAGGAGTGGAATTGGTTGCCTTCTTCAAAATAACCAACACACCATTAGAAGTTGATACCCCCATAGGGTTGAGAATTGTGTTTGTCAACACAAATGATTATGAGAAACAAACTTGGTTTTAAGCTTCATCACATTGCAGATCTAACCTCTCATTAGCATTTCAAGGTAATTTAAATGCTCGAACATTCGCTCTGGAAATTAGTGTGGTTGTAGAAAACATTTTGATTATTTCAAAAACCTTGAATTGGTTCCAATCATCATAATCTTTTAAACATTTGACATAGTTTTGTTTGTGGCCATTGACTTTGAAAATCTAATTCCCAAAAAATATCACGAGTCAACATTTGAACCAAAACATGAGATGTTTTTTTGATCCTTCACCTTCCTTGACCTAGATGCATTGGATTTCACTTGGGTCAACGTGCTCATAATTAAGGCCTTTAATTGCACAAATTTAGCTTTCACAATGGTGGATTGATTTGGTGTCAATTTGGTGGTTACTCTTTTGTTGGTCACATTTTTCCCCTTTTAGCCTTTTCCTAATACCCTAGCCTTTACCAACATCGGTGGTTTATAATCGGCCTTGTCATAACTTCGAATAAAATGTGAAGTAATGACCTACATCATGCCCATAAATATTACAATTGGAACATGGTTGGTTGGGATCTAGGGTTGGATGTAATGGCTTACAATGGATTAAGGTAATACTTTTGATAAAACCTACCACACCTCCAAAACATGTTTATTATTCCTTGTTCAATAGAATATCATGTGAAACCACCTTGTTCCAATTTGGCTCCCTTTGTCTTTATTAGGTTGGCCATGCTGTTGTAAAAGTAATGGTGTCCTTATCCTTGCCAAACCCAAAAATCATTTCACATTCTTCCATCATGTTTAGCTCAACGTGTTCCAATAATTGGAACACACCTACCAAGGTTGATTGGGCAAGTTGAAATAACATCACATCCCACATCCAATGCCTATTCCATAATCCCATACCAAAATTGGACCACTTAAGCTGTTGTAGCACCTTGCATCTCTGTAATCAATGTATGCATCCACGCATAAGTCTTTCATAAATTGTCATGTGGCTTACATTGAAACTCTTGTAAACATATTAGTTTTTTCATCCAAACCCATTAGTCATTTTTCAACAACTAGTAATTCCATTATCTAATTAAATGCCAACAATGAACCCCATGTACTAATGGAAGGGCTAGTACCACCATTCCGATGGTTACACCACTTTTGGCAACTACACTACCATTGGTAATTATGTTCCCACCAACTAAGCCATTATTGAAAGTTGTCACAATTGCACTTGAAGTGGAAACAAATGTTAAGACCACAATACTTCCAATAAGAGGCTCATAAAATTGGGAAATGAATAAAATCACCATTCTTTAATATGAGCCTCATGGCATGCCTAAATTCATATGTAAGCATTCATAAGTGGCCCCTACAAATGTTGGAATAAACTTTTCCATGCCATGAAAGCCATGAAAATTTGTGGATTACGCATCTATTACATATCACATTAGTTGTCAAACTCATGGATAAAATCATTCAACTCTTGAATACCACACTATGAGAAATAGGATGATTTGCAATTGGCCTTGCAACTAGCCTTACAACTAAGTTTTTGAGTTGCAATGACCACATGCACCTTCATTGTAATTTAACATATTTTTATGACATGAGTGTTATTGGACAAATCACATGAATTGCAATGGACACAATTCACCATATGTGGAACTGTATATGTATGCAACTTGTGCAACCCAGTTACAACTTTGTAAGAATAACTATTATGCAACTCCATCACAACTAATTTACAACTACCAATGCAATGTCATGTTGACATTGATTTTCATCCATCCATCCATTAATGATGAACTTTGTTGATTTGTATTGCAACTCCTTTGTAATTATGAATGCAATGGAAGCACATTAATGGTTACAATTAATTAACAATTATGCAACAACTCACATTGGCACAAGGTAATACTTGTGTGTAATTGTAATGTAACCAATTTGCAAATGGCAACTAGTTGATTATTATGGAATAACTATTAAACAAGCTCATCCATTGATGAACTTAATACTTATGTGATTTTTTATTCATCCATTGACAAACCTAATGTGGCATGATTTTTCATTCATCTATTGACAAACGAAGTCTATTGATGTCCTTTGCGACTAGGTGGTTAATTATGGGTTCCAATGTAGTTGTATAACAAGGGGTGAATGCACCCTAGGGTGGACCAAATTAAAAAATAGCACATGTGGTGTCCATAATTTTTCTTTTCCATAATTTCTAATGTGAATATTTGATGTTTTGGAAATGAAAATTAGTCCATTTGAAAGTAAGAGGCAAGAAGAATAGTTAAACCCTAAACTTACAAATTTTCAAATCATGACACATGTTCTGATTTGCTCAACTAAAGGAAAATTTAAAAGCAAAAACATGGGTTTGCTGAAATTTTATAATTGGTAGATGTTATGTTGGGTAGTAATGTCATTTTTTACAAAACAAAATTTATTAAATTTTCCATTTCAATAAATTATAGACTTTCTACACTATTAATAATCTTATAAAATCCTATTAAATTAAAATATTAAATTTGATTAAAACCCTTATTTTAATATTATAATAGCCTCACAATCATACTAAGAAAAAAAATCAACAGTTAAAACATGTTTATTATGTAATAAAAGTCCATAACATTTTTTATGGACTATGACGAAAGATCTTACATCACTTGAAAAGTTCACCTTATAATGAAATGATGACATTTTATCTTCAATTTTTAATTTTGATTTTTCAAGTGTTATAGTTTAATTAAATGTGTCCCTTTTAAAATTTTCAATCAAACCTCAACACATATTATAACAAATTTAAAGGTACCCTCATAGAAACTACCCCTGTGACACCAAAAAATGGTCTATTTAATGTGCAACCACCCTAAGGTGTAGTCACAATCTAATGAACTAAAAAAGGTGTCTAATTAGAAAAATATTTATGTTTTACCATTTAAAACTATGGAAATCATGGCAATTGTTTCTTTTTCATTCATAGAATATCAAAGAACTCAAACAAAAAATCCATTTGACAAAATTTTAAGAACTTTGAAAGTAAAAAGGTTTTCTTGAAATCTACCATATTATGATATTCAATGTCACATGTGAAATGAAATGATCAATACCATATACATAACATTATAATGCACAAGATATTTAAATGTCCATCCTTTCGACTTAAAAAAAATTATTTCACAATTGCCATGCCACTAACAAAACTTATTTATCACTAAAATGCAACATACATAACATTGATATAAATTAAATTGCAATCAACTACACTTGCATACAAATGTGGTTTTCAAAATAAAATGCATCACATATTTGGAGTATTGAGGTTATAATTCACCATATGTTTGTTGTTTTGGAATTTGTCTTTTTGCATGTATTGGTTTAAATTACTATATGACAAACAAAAACACAATCAATGATGTAATTATTAACAACCTAACCAAATTATACAACATCACATGTGCATGCTCTTTTATTCAAGATTGTATTTTTCAAATAGAAAAACCATTTTATTTTTTAAAAACCTTCAACCTCCAAAAACAAGAACAAGAGTAAAAATTTTCAACCTCCAAGAATAAGAACAACCTTCAAACTCCAAGAACAAGAACTCGAACTTTCAATCTCCCAAACTAAGAATAAAAACCGTCAATCTCCAAGTTTTCTAAACAAGCAAACAAACAAACTTGTGACAACCTTTCATCTCTACTTCTAAATTAGATAAAACATTCTTAGTTATTTAGCACATGATATGATAATTGAGTCACCAACAAACTAAGAAACAAACAAAATGTTTAGAGCAAAAGACATTCTCCTTTCTAATTCGTCTTGAATTTCTTGACAATAAGCATAAATATAGAAGGGTCATTGATGCAATTGGGGATATTTGCTAGTTTACTACCATGTGTCACTTGCTAAAAGATTTCTTACCCAAATTTCATATTTTCAAGTTTCAAATTCCAAATTGAACCATAGTTGCATACTAGTTGTCCACATGTTGGTTTGGCTGATTTGGTTACTTTGGTTTACGTGTTTACTAAATATCCATTGTAATTAGAAAAAAATAAAATTAACCTTTGTAGTTCATCTTGAATTTTTTGATAATAAGCATAGGCCCATGATCGGTTTGAAAAAATCAACCCTTGTTAATGAAAGCAATTAAACATTTAAGTTATAAAACATCAAAATATATAAAGTTAAATTCATATGTACACCCTAATTGAATTTGTAATACAATATACACACTACTTTTAATTTCACTTCAAAAGTAGGATTTCAATTTCAATGAGTTTTATGGTCTAACATGTTTGTAAAACAACATAATGTTGTGAGTTGTGATGTAATAGAAAACTAATAATAAAATAGTTGAACAATAGTAAAGTGTGTGAAAGTAATATTATACAATGGCAACCTAATGGGACAACTAGTTGTATCAATGGGGATCATAGTTGACAATTAGTTGTAAACAAGTTGAAAGTGTCATATGTAACGAGTGATGAAAATGCATACACATAACATGATCATATGTGTTAAAGGTGTACATTAGTTGCAAAATAATCGTTGATTAGGTGTTACATTTGCCCCAGTTGTAATATAGTTGTCACATGTTATTAAAATGCAACTTGCTAACAAAGTCAAACATGGTTGATTACAACTGTATTTACAATGTACACATTTTGTTATATAGATGTCTATCTTACAATTAATTTGTAACTATAATATAACTCCCTAATTTTCTAATGTGACATTTTATTTATTAATTCCATGTATATCCATGGGATAGTTGTAACATAATTATATATTAATTATTTTGGAGCTCTAGTTGCATGTCAATTTAATTGTTATAAACATGATTTTTCATAATGCCAACAAGGCTCCATAAGTGTCCTCCATTTCCTATAATAATGGTGGTGACCAAATTTGGAGGTGATATTTTTTGGGGTTTCAAAAATCCCCTTCAATGAAAATGATGGTGGTGTGGGTGGTTTAAACGTCACCCCTTACCTAGTAAAACCATTGATGCATTTGAATTGTTCTTTACCTTAAAATCTTCTATTACCTCTATGATGAACCTTAACCCTGAATTCAAGTAACCACCCTTACCTTAAACATGGCTACTGTGGAGCAAAAATCAGTACACTTTTGTTATAGGTTAAGTGGAAGTAAACTGCTAGTAATTTAATTATTTTTCCTGAATTGTTTTTTCATGTAGTTGAAAAGAATTTGGAGGAAAAATTCCTGCTATAATCTGACTAATTTTGCTAAATTATTGAATTTTTTTTCCAATTTTTTTAAATCACCAAACTGGATGCAACAAAAAAAAAAAAATCGCCTTCCTCATGAAATTCCTACTCTGAAACCGTAACATTTAGATGAGTCAACATAAGGATCCATACTAATTTTGCAGCACATTTTTTTGGCTATGCCTATAAGGGGAGAGACAATAGAACAAAGTACTTTTCATTTGGTCCCACATTTTGAATAATGTTCACCAAGTGTTATTCTATACTATGAGTTCATTTCTGAAAAACTTGGTGAAACATTTCCTATTTCAACTATGGCTAGTTTGAACTTGCTGAAAAGGGGTGGAGCCATTACCTGATGAGCCACTTGTTTATAAAGGTGCAAAGCCAGTTCACTACAAGCCACTTTTTTGTGAAGGGGTGAAGCCATTACACGAGCCACTTGTTTGTAAAGGGGCAAAGCCATTACGCAATGAGCCACTTGTTTGTAAAGCAAAGTTCAATATATGGATGCATGAACACACAACCTTGAAGCACCGCTTATATGTTTCAATTGTCTTGTGAATAATTCACGGTTGTCAACTCCCAAGATTGGCTACAGGTTACATGATCTGGGGCAGTGGTGACCACACCTGATGACCTACCAACCCTTCCCTTGTCACCGGCATTTCCTTGTTTTGGAATTCGGGTTTTATTCGAAATCAAGAGAATTCAGGCTTCAGGAATTTGTCAGTACAAGATGAGTTTTCTATGTGTTCATACATTGAAAACTATGAGGAGCTGCAGACACAGAGACAGAGAGAGTACTTTACTTTACATGGTGCAATTATCCCCATCACATAACTGGCAAAGCAAAAAAGGTACAGAAGTCTGAAGTGTTGTTGCACTTTGCTGTTTTGAGACATGGGTGGGATTCGGAACTTTCTGCTACAACTAATATAGGGACACTTCACACACCACCCATTAAATGTTTTAAGTGTGTTTTTGTGTCATTTCTTATTACCCATTAAGAGTTTTGTGTGTGTTTTTGTGTTTCTATCACCCATTAAGTATTTGAAGTGTGATACTACATGTTAAGTGTTCCAAGTGTGTTTTTTTTGGTTCAAAAGTGTTTTTGTGTTATTTCTTATTACCCATTAAGAGTTTTGTGTGTGTTTTTGTGTTTCTATCACCCATTAAGTGTTCTAAGTGTGATACTACACATTAAGTGTTCCAAGTGTGTTTTCTGGTTCAAAAGTTTTTGTGTTATTTCTTTTTGCCCATTAAGAGTTTCATGTGTGTTTGTGTGTTTCTATCACCCATTAAGTGTTATAAGACTGATACTACAGAATAAGCGTTCCAAGTGTATTTTCTGGTTCAAAAGTCCTTTTGTGTAATCACCCTTAAGTGTTCAAAAGCACGTTTCATTACCCAATAAGAGTAGGGTGGCACCCTTAGATAAGGAATTACTGAAAGAAGAGCCCATACAAGGCAATAGCCGAGCACTAGCCCAATTCCATCCTCTCATCTTGCAGTAATGAACTCAGGTGGAGATTTTCACAAAGGTGATGCATCAACACAAAGAAAAAAAGACTAACGAAACCAAAAACCAAAGTTCTCACTGTATAATGAAATACCCCACCCAGGCAACAAAATAATTCCCTAGTTTGCAGAGGGCAGATTTCACTTTAGAATACACCTGCCCTTAACAGTAAGAAATTTACACCTGGTCTTTACAGGCTCAAAAGTGTGGATTTTCATTATCATCCATCAAATTTTGTTCTGAGTGTGTTCTTTTGTGATATTTTTTCCATCTGCACCAACACCGACATTTTTCAATGTGTAATGATCACAGTAACTAATGATTTTCTTTCCTTGGTTGTGCAATGAGAAACTGCCTTGTCTTTTTTGGTGTCTAATGGAATCTGTTCACAAACGACAGTAGTTGAATAGGGATGTTTTAAAACTATATTTGGCTTAGAACCTGGAAGTAGCAAATTTTGAGCTAATATTTGAGCTTACATTCTTTAACAACAATCTCTGCAGATTGCAACATCATAACACACCGGCAGCATTTTTTTCAGTCTAGCTGTGGGGCACATTATCAAGCAGAATCTATCCTCCACAAACAGCAGGGCATTTTGAAAAGCCAAAGGCTGGAAGAGAGTCAAAATGCCCCACCTCTTTTCTTTTTTTCCTTGAGATACCCAGAGGGTATCCACCAGGATTCCAGGAAAAAATGAATGAAAAGAAAGAAAAAAAATCTGCCAGAGCTTTACGTAGGATAATGCTGTTGGAGGGGCACCTATTTCAGGAACACCCCACTTCAAAGCCATAACCCTACACTTCATTCATATCAGATTGTCAAAGCGTAGAAGCATACATCATACTCACAGCCAGAAACTTCTCTTTGTATTTGCTTGATTTGTACTCTTAACAGGCTCTGTTGGCTTTTCACTCTGCATTTGCCACACCGAAAAAACTTGTCAAAGCAGGTGCTGAACTACAAAACTGAATCCACTCTTCAAACGCCCTTTCAATCTAAAATTCTCTAATTCCACAAAACCATATCTTTGAAGACAGGCTAATTGTACTCTGGCATAACGTAAAATATGTGAGTGAACATAATTGCAAAAAAATTCAGTTCAAAATTGTCAAGGCAGATTTTAGTTACATCTGTTGCAGGTAATAATGGTCTTTGATTGGACGTAGCCTTCATAACATCAAGCTAGTACTGTTCCCACTTTGTAGCTGATCCTGCAAACCTGCAATACATGGAATCTGTGCATAATCATCATATTGTCAAGAACTCAACCGGTGTCACTGTTTCCATTGAAACTATGTGTTCTTCATCATAATTTCCTGAGTGGAATCACACCCACTGCTGGATAGATATCAGCATTAGCAACTGACAGCAGCACGTGAAGACCTGGTTTAGGATTAAGTAGTGCTTTGACTGCAAGTGTAAAATACTTTCCAGGTTGTTTGACTAGGCAATAACAGAAAAGATTGATGCCAAAAAAATGGACATCTTTGGCCAGAATTCTCAAAAGAGAATCGAGTTTGGGCAGTCATAAAAGAATCATGAGTATATATATATAAATTGACCACTTTGTACAGTGGGTTTAAGATCCATCACAATTGCAATTGCATATGCAGCAAGATTATGTAGGTACTTTGTGAAATCTGAACCAGCAGCTGTTCAAAAAACATTATCACCAGCTTGGTAGACCTCCAGGAATCAAACAAGTGCCATTTATACACACTACTAACTGTACAAGATTGGAGAAGAATCCCATATTAAGAAACTTATGAATCTGCAAGGGTCTTGATCTTAGACCTCTAATGCAGGAAAAAGAATGTCCAAATCACCTAGGTGGGACAAAAGCTGCTGTGGTAACCAAAGGAAGCCAACTAAATCATACCTCATTTGAGTTCAATTGAATGCACATGCCAATACTTGGTAATACAGGAAGACTGCACGTGTGTCATGTTGCGGGAATATCCAGGATACCGACTAAGCACTTCTCCAGAAGGAATTCAGCATTTACCCACGCATGGTACTTCACTGGTTAATCTTTGGTTAAGCCAGCCACATCTATACTTCTCCCTACTTACAGCACAGTTGAGATTTACAACAGGATATTGAAAATATTCTTCTGCCAGCAGGCATGAGTAATCTAAGATGCCTCAGAGGTTAGAGCAAGTCCAACCAGTGCTCAGTATGTGACCCTGCAAATTAAATCGGATGAAGAAAAGTCAAAACATGCCAGTTTGGTTCAGCAAAATAGTTTCAGCCCAGCATTTTTTGCACAGTTTGCTGATGCTGGTAAAAGACACAACAAAGCCTGGTAACAACTGATGTTCATTGGCTAGATAGTTTGATTGGTTCAGGTGGGTTGCTATTAGTAGTCTCCCACCTATTTGCAGTCCTAGTTCTAGTTTTATGGGTGGGGTTGGAAAAACATAAATAACTAAACTTGGATGTGAGACACATTTTTGCGAGGTCACATACTGAGCACCGCTGGAGATGCTCTTAGTGAAAGTAAAACCTTGTAAGCTATCCAATTCGTAACAAGCAGAGAAATAAAACAAAAAACCATTTCAGACATAGTAATGAGGATACTGAAGAGTGAAGTACAGTCCTTGCCAGCACCTTTCATCAGCATATCCCGCCCTGCAACCACCGGCACCATACATGATGGTCCCAAATTCAAAAGCAGAATCAATTTGCATTTTCATGCTTGTGCTTACTGAAGCCACCACAATGGAAAATTGAAAGGAGTTCATACAAGCAGTGGCGGGTGACTATTGAAGTTGGAAGTATATGTACAATTTTGGATGAAGTGGTAGGAAATAGCTACAATGTCGAGAGATTCATGTAAATAATCTGTGTGCAACAAACTTGAGAATCTGGCAAGAAAAATTGTGCACAGGTGGGTAGGTACAACCTCCAGGATGAAAAAGAATGTATGGAGAAATGTTGTAGACACGACCCCGAAGAACAGTCCACGCATCCTCCTCAGTGCAGTGTTCCTTCACCTCTGCTATGGGTATCATCCTCTTGTTTGATTTCCCTTTAAGTCCTGCCATGACCTCCCTCATCTCAGTATAAACTACTCCATTAAACTCAGCCATTAAATGTCAAATTCTGCAACTAACAAACCAGCTGAATTGCAGCCTAGCTGAACCTTAATCTAAACCCTACACCTTACGTCTGTTTGGGAAAAATCCTACATCTGTAACCACGTGAATGAACAGGAAAAACTGTGATTCTCTTGGGTATGAGGAAGACTACTGACAGAATTAGGGTAAAGCAGTGTTTAGGATTCTAGAAAAGAAGCTAGAACACATAATAAGTGTAAACAGACACTCCCCAGCACTTGGTTGATGGACTCTATGTTCTTCTTCTTCTCATTCTGAACTTCTTGAGCTGATGATTCCAGAGGAATCAAAATTGACTGTGGCAAATGCAAGCTCCCTCGCTCAGATTTGTATGTCTGAGGAGTATGTATAGAAAAGCTTTTATATGCATGGATTGTGAAAATTCATATCTATGAAATTTCTTTTGCAGAGAAATCTCCACAACCAAAGACTTTGAAGGTAAGACAACAATTGAGTGCAGTCATAGGTAACCATAGTGAAAGAGTTGACCACAAAAGTGGAAGATTGCAGTGATGAGATGCAATGACTAACTACAGACTTCTATGTTATGGGACGGGGTAAAAGACAACGAAAAGTTGCAATTGAGAGAAAGAGGAGAAAGAGAACCTGCAAGGTCAGGCTCGGTCCGTAGAAGCTTGAGCCATACCATTTGGCTGTAGCCTTTCTCCAGTGGAACTTTGGCCCTAGGAGTTGTTGTAGCTTTAGGGTTAGGGCTGGCAGGAGTGATTTGCACAACCTGAGTAGTAGTAGTAGTAGTAGTAGTAGTAGTAGATGAGGAAGCTGGCTCCACTGCTGTTAGAATTGTGAGTGATTCTATTTGATGGGCAGCTTCTGAAGCAACGATTATACTCCTTGTTGCTGCCTCATTATTCATCACCTCCTCTTCCTCCTCCTTCTCCTCTTCTGCAGCTCCATTCAGCTTGTATTGGTCCTCCACCATCTTTGACTTAAGCTCAGAAGCCAAAGGACCCAAGAAGAGCTTCAAAATTATGCAGCTATTGCAATTCCTTCCTTGATCTAAATCCAATTTTCAGTTTGTTCTGGTTCAAGAGTCTTCAAGGTAGAGCCTGCTTTAGAGCTTCAAAGCTCCTAACCCTAATTTTTAGGTTGGTATGTATAGCGTATAGTACATGGGCAGCTTCGGCATAAATTAAATTATTTTTCATTTTGCCGAATTTTTGAAAAATTAATAGCTATAACTCACTACCTGTCGAAATTGGTCCAGAATTAAAAACTCGTGCGCCGAAATTCAAATTTCAAAAATAAATAAATTATTCGGCACTTGTGTGCCAAAGCTGCCCAGGTACAACCGTAGATACCATGCAGGGTTTTTTTTCCAATTTGGTGAGAGTTTGGTGGGCTGGTGATCATTTTTAAAAAGGGCCTAGCCAAATTTGGCTACAGGTCACACAGCCCTGAGTAGAAATCGCCAAATTTTTAGGAATCCCATTGTGTTCTGGGGAGAAGCTAGAAGCGCATGTCCAAATATATGGCGAAATTTGGCGATTTTTTTCCAGTAAAAAAAGGTAATATTGCAACAGAATATTACTTTTTTACTTTTCAATTTTTGGTGAAATTTTGCAGCCGAAAAAAGGCTGATTATTACCTATTATAAATACATGGTACAAGGTGTACTTGGATATGTATTTTGAAAAATTAAATTTGAATTCAATTGAGTTGCATTCATTTCAAGTTGCATTATGCAAATTCACTCCATATTTTCATTCAAATGAAACTTAAATTTTTCAAAATCAACTTATTTTTTTCATCAATTAATTTTCACTGGTAGTGTGTGGCAACCCAAAGTTTTTAGTTGGTTGTAGAAAAAAAGTAATAATATAAAATATTTTATCTCCAATAGTGTGAAATAAATGCCCAAAATTAGTATTATACAAATCTTTTATCTTGGTCTCTGTGTGCTTTAGATGGGATTGAACTTGGATCCAAACTGGACCAATTTGCACAAAAAAATTGCAAAAAAATTTCTAATTGGAGATTTTCCAAGTTCAGCCACCAGAGGTTCAGAACCATAATCAAAGGTTCTTTTCAAAACAAAGAACCAGAAAAACATGAGTTCAAATCTGATAAGTAAACTTCTAACCAGAGCTGGTTAGCTTGACTGCAATACCTGCACCACCAAAGACACAAATAGGTACTTAGGAATTTAGGTCATCAAATTCAAGGTTCAACTTTTTGAGCTTGATCTCCCAGTAAAACTGCAACCGAGCCGTGTTTTGCCACCCATCATCACCTCTCCATCTTCACACAAAGCTTCAGAGCTTTACTTCTCACAAACAAAAGAAAATACTGGATGTGAAATTCTCTCAATATCACTGCCGCCACCATGCATCTGATCTTGCTTCAATTGAGAAACTGGCAGCCGAACTTCATGTCAAAAGTTTCTTCACATTTTGTCAATCCCCAATTGTCCTCTTGCAGCTCCAGCATTTCCATCAGGTGGGTGTATTGAGATCATTCCTCAAACATTGTCTTTGCCAGCTTCTCATCAGGTGTTTCTCATATCCATAACTTTATGCAGTCACCGTGTGCAGCTGGCTACTAGATCTTCCACACTGCGGTTCTACAAAACTGAGTCTTAAAGTGAAACTGGAACCCAAGGAAAACACAAGTAATCCCCTCTACTTTTCTGTTACAAAACATGAGTATGCTTTATCAAATGAAGAGATTTGTCTTTCAACTATTGAATGCACATGCGCCTTGTACCTCAAATCAAGCTGAAAAACTACCACTTTGAGGTACACTGCAGAACAACAATCTGTCATATTCAATCTTATTTCCCAAGCATTTCATGAGCTACAGATTACCACTACAAAAAAATCTGAATGTAGAAATTTGATTTCATTCCAGAAGTCTTAATCCCTAACTCTCTCCGTTTTTGTGCAGAAACTGTGAAACAAATATGTGTGGATGGATCAAAACTGTGAGAAAAACAAAACACACAAACAAACCAAAAACAGCTGCAACAATGGTGTGGCTTGATCAAAATGCACCAACAAATATGTGAACAAAAAAAAACAGATCAAAGTACACAAACAAAACATGTGCAACAATGGTGTGGATGGATCAAAAGTGCACAAACTTAACAAAACACATGAACAAACTGAAAACAGCTGCAACAATGGGAGTGGATGGATCAAATGTGTGCACAAACAAACAAGCCAATCGCAAAAGCAATAAAATTGATTACTGGAAGGACAGAGATCGAGATTTGCAGCTGTAATCTACTCATGATTCTCAAAAAAATTGAGTACAAAATTGTCCTTGGGAACACTTGAAGTTCTCCTGATGAATCCATGAGATCTGGAGCCAGGTATGAATGAGCAAGGATTGCATACTCAGCAGATCCTCGAGCACAACAACAACTTCAATTGAAGCGCAGAAGAAGAAGAAGACGATTGAGAAAAATGCAAAAAAAAGAGTAGTAAGAATATATGCAAGAATACAAAAGCTCTTCCTGGAAGAAGATTTCTTCCTGTGGGTCAGACTTTTCAAGCTTGTGAAGAAGCTTGAGATTGCTGCTGCTGCTTCTCCTTATGTTGGATCACACCTGTGTCGATAAGATGCGGCACTTCTGCAGCGAGCCAAGGTCCTAGTCCCAAGCACAAGGCATGCGCGATGCCAAATCTGGGACAATTCTTGGCCCACAGAGGCTTGAAATGAATGGTGAGACATATCTTCCCACCTCTGTACATCTTGGCAGTCTTGCCGTCAAGCTCCGGAAGCTCGAGCTCCGGTGCCGTGGCCGGATACGTGACAGGGATGTCGAACTGCAGATCGAACTCGTATCGCAGCAGATTGTGAACGTACCAGCACTTGCCTCTCCACTTGGTGCCGTCGGCGTTCGGCGCAATGCGGAACCAGTCGCTGTCTTTGGCTTTGTTCATCTCCATGTACTTGATCAGCGCCATGAACTCCTCCTTCCTCCTCTGCGTCCATGCTTCTCCATCTCGCGGCCCCGCTCTTGTCGTCAGCAACGGTATCTTCGCTACTGTGGATTTCGTGTTCACGTCCCATCCCTCCATCAATCCGCCCTCCTCCTCCTTTGTGTTCTTGTTCTCGTTCTTCTGCTTGTGACTCAACCTCCAAGACTTCTTCTTGTTCTTCGTATCTTCTTCTCCTCCTGATCTTTCTAACTGCGGCAAATGCGCAATCTGTCTCTCTCGTCTCGTCTCGTCTCGTCTCGTCTCGTCTTCTGCGAGGCAGCAGATCGACAGTTCTCGGAATGGAAAATGCTGGAGCAAATTGCACGCGTTTTGCTCGAACTCCAAACCTAGATTGTCGAACCTGGCGGGATCCAAACCTGAAGAAGATCGGAAGACCAGGTGACAGAGACACACACACAGAAAAGAGAGATCGAGAAGGGGAAGAAGACTGACGTGTGTAGAGGATTATTGTGTGTTTGTTTGTCGTTGTACAGATCGAGCTTTGTGGCGATGGCATCAGGGTTTGGAATCAACGGCAAGAAGGGACGTTGCTATGATGTTTGGATGGATTTCAGTGACTGCATGACGCATTGCGTCATGCCTGCCGAGTGTACTGCCCTCCGCGACGACTACTTTGAATGTCTCCACCATCGCAAAGAGGTTCCTCTCTCTCTCTCTCTCTCATACACACACTCTGGTTTTCAGGCACTAACTATATCCAAGACCCTATGAGCTTCTTCATGTTGTGATGATTTCATAAAGTCTGCTGAAAGTTGGATTACAATGCTCCTGGAGCTGCTGCCGATCTCGTAGTATTCCAAGCTGAGTGAATGACACATGGTTATAGACAAGTTCTCGAGTCTCAAGCTAAGAAGCCGAAGAAGAAACGCAAATGTGTTTAGATCTGAACAAACTTCACAATGCTTTTTACCTTCAAAGTATCTTTTGTGATGTTTTTCCTCTGCAAACTTCGTTTGTGGAATTTTTTTCTCTGCAATCTCAAAGAAGATATGTAAGAAGTATGTATGCTGAGGAGATAGTTGCATTGTCAGGCATTGTGGTGTTTCCATATGCTATTGATGATGTGCTTCATTTCAAATTCTTCTTCTTCTTATTTTTTGCTGCCCGATGGGTTTGATATGACCATAACTCGCTAGGTTTGGGTTTCTTTGAAGATTTAGTGTTTTATTCTTTGAAGCTTCTGAGGAAGTAAACTTCATAACAAGAAGAATTTTTTGCCACCAGCTGACTTGCCAACCATACCTTGCTAGGATTCTGTTCCTTTGAAGAGTTAGGGTTTTGATCTTTGAAGCTTCTATTGAAGTACTTAATTACAAGAAGAATTTTATGCCACCGGGTGACTTCAATGTGACCATAACTTGCTAGATGTGGGTTCCTTTGAAGAGTTAGGGTTTTTCTCTTTGAAGCTTCTATTGAAGTAAACTTCATTACAAGAAGAATTTTATGCTGCCTGGTGACTTTGATATGACCATAACTTGCTAGGTTTGGGTTCCTTTGAAGAGTTAGGGTTTTGGTCTTTAAACCTTCTATTGAAGTAAACTTCATATGAAGAAGAGATTTGTGTCTGGAGTTTCAGCTTTTGCTCTCAAAGTCATCTGAGCTGATAATTTCAACTTCTATTCTATTTCCTGTTGCTCTTTTTTTCTGCTCCCCTCCATCTCTATGCTGCCTCCCATTCTTGTTGGGTTTTTGCCTTTTGAGTTTTCATCACCTTGGTGTTTTGTACTGGTTTGCATCATGGCTGTCTTCTGGATTTGTTAGAGAACTCAATAGCCAGTGCTGGGAATTAAGTCAGAGGTCAAGGAAATGTAAGAGACAGTCATTATTGTACACACCACTGTTGTATTCTATTCTGCTCTATTTAGTTGCTGTTTTCTCTTCAGTTTCTTTCTATTCTTCTCATCCCTCTGCAGATTGCCGGACCCCAGTATGGGCTCTTATTGTTTGACGTGTAAACTTATTGACATTGATATCCATCCAATTCACCATTTCTCTTCCGGTTGACCTCAAAAGTGTGAGTATCGTGGGTTCTCTCAATACTTATGTGGATTTCATAATTTCAGTGTGACTCTTTAGATGCTGAAGATGAGCTCATTCATGATCATGCTTCCTACAATATGGAGACTGTGAGAATGTCAGTTTCTGATGCAGCTGTGTACATTGTGCCAATATTTGCAGTATTCAAGAATGAATGCAATCAACAAGGAAAGAGAGCGGCAGTACTTTGGTGAAAAGAAGAAAGATGATGCCCATGGAAACCACTGATCCTCCTGCAATTTTTCTGTTGGGTATTCTTGTGTGGTACTCTTTCCCACCATGACTAAGTTTCAGTGGTTTTAACCTCATCTTCAAGGGTCTAGAAGGCTTTTCTGCTGCTGGAGAGGCACCTGTGCATATGTTATATCAGGTCATCTGTGTGAACCTGCAGTTTGAATAAGGTTTTGTTAAGAGGGAGTGACGAGAATGTGAGATTCATGAAGTCATAAGTCTGATCAGCATTCCTCTTCCAGAACAAATGTGTAGTTGTCATGGTTCATCATAAGCTTTTCAAAGAGATTGAAGATCAGTTTGATGGTTCTCAAGCTCTGCTGGATAAGCAGCCAAATGTCAAATATATTTTGATGTAGCATTGTTTTAGTTCTTGCATCAAGCATTTCTGTCTTAAGAGAAGGTGGGAGATTGGGTATTTAGCATGACTCTGTTTTGTGTTGGATGATCTGCTATGCCAAATCCAGGGATCTGTTCAGATAATCTTTTAAAGCTTTATCCCACCTCTGGCAAAGGAGTGGCAGGACACTATGGCCTTGCTTAGTAACTCCTACAGGTCTGACCTCCTTGGCCTAAAACTTCTTACAAACAGTTGGATCTCTGGAAATTCTTGTGGCAACTAGAAAAACAGCTCTTTCAACAGAGATTGTTGGGGTGATGCCAATTTGATGGTCTGGAGATGCTGCACACAAAAAGTAATGAATAAATTCAACAACATCCAAAGCATGAAAATTGTGGTTTCACATCTTCCATTCTTGGAAACAGTGCCTTCATGTTTTCCTGCATCTGACTCCATTTGAGCTGTGTGGGAATTCATGTATCCAATGACACATTACAAACATGGTAGGTATCTCTGATTCATGGGTTCAAAACAGATTGCACGTTTCTAGGACAGGAAAGAAAGAGGGCAACCATTGGGACTATATGAAGCAAACAAACTACACATATGCACAAACAACCAAGAAAAAAACATGGGTTCATCCAATGTTTCGTCACAATATCCTGAATGGACCTACAATACTTTGATTAAACTCTTTGATCAATAATTTACATGGATTCTTTTGTTTACCTGAAGAAAAGCTCGGAACGAATGAAACCTCCAATTTTCAGGCATCATTCTAGGCAACCTCGAACAAAATGCACATCATCCTCGATTTGATTTTGCTTCTGGCACCATCAAATTTCAAAGAAAACAAAGCCCACAAGCAATGTGCTAGAACCCTGTCTGTAAATAGGGAGCTATTACAGCTATGGTCACAGTGAAACACCCACCAGTGCACCATGAAGGATGAATGGTAAAGGGTCAGGAAACAGTTTTCTGTTGGGTTACCAGTTCCCTAGCTAACCATGGTCGTTACCTCAGTTGCTGTGCTTTTTTCTACCTACCTCCTAACAACCCACAAGCAGGTTGTTAGTAGGTAGGTAGTAAAAACAGCCCTTACCTATGTATAAACCATCTACTTATTTGATAGTTACCTACTTTTGTACCTATCTACCTATATATGAGACCTATTTCTTACAGAATTGTTTACCAAGGTGAAACCAAGTATTAACTCGGTTGAGGTTCATTCAGGACTGAGTAACAATGGGCATCCAATGGATGGTGTGCTGGTGGGTGCTGGTTCACTGTGACCACTATTACACATTGAACTGGTTGATCACTCAAGACAATTAGGAAAACAAATTCAGATCACCTAATCCAGCAATTCCATTGCCCTCATTCAAAGAAATGTATTGAGTAACTCAAATTGTAAACTATTACTATTTGTTCTAGCCAACGATTATTAATAATTATTCAAACAATTACTCTAAGCAATTCTAGCAAAGAATAATTAATTATTAGGCACCTTGCAGCTGAACCAGCCTAGTACTAGTTTGGCATACTAAGTAATGAAGCTATTGTGCTTTGAGAGCTTCATTCATATTTTCCACATGGTAAGCACATACTTTTCCAGAAATTTTGGCAATTCCAAAAACTAATTAATTAGTGCCTAACCAACCTAGGTATTGCAGCAGCATAATTCTAGTACTAATGTCAGCATTTGCATTGTGCATATTAATTTTGTGCCATGCAATGTTTTTTTTTGGACAAATTTTGAATTTTTTTTTTTAATTTGGTAAATTCTTCTTTTATCTTGTAGATTCCACTAATTTTGCTATTTTTTGGAAAAAATTGCAAAAAACTTCATATCACAAAATTGGAAGTGAAAAAAATAAATCACCATGGTATTTGTTGAATATTAGCTTCCTACCAAATTAATTTTACCAAGTTATAGCTATTTGAGATATTTGAGTTACATGCACATGCTTTTGGGACTATTAGATATGTTAAGTAAGTTTACTTAAATATCTTTAGTTAAGTTTAATGGGAAATATGTCAATGCTTAAGATGATGGCCTTGTGCATGTGATTATGTATGCACTTCTAGAGTAGATAACATCTACATGGGTGACTAGGCCAGAACTTGAAGGTGGATCACAAGTTTGTAACAACGTTTGTGTGATCGCAAGGTTGGGTGGAGAGCTTGTGCTAAAATCAATGTTTTTATCATCTTTATTTTCTCATCGATTTGTTGTCAAATTCCAACATGGTATCAGAGCATGGTTGCTTTTGATGGAAGGAGATATTGAAGTTGTTTTCTACATTTTTTGAAAGTTTTGAAACATTATGTGTGTTTTTGTTTTTCTAGCATTTTGTTGAAAGTTTCAAAACTCTGGATGTTTTCTTTTTACATTGTTCTACTCACAATCATGGTGTCCACTTTTGATGCTCAAAGCATGAGAACTTGAATGGCAATAATTTTCATGCATGGAAGATGAAGATGGAATTTCTCTTGCATGAGAAAGATTTGTGGGATATTACCCCAAGAAAATTATTACCACTAGAAGTTGAATTTAGAGATATTGTTCTTGAAGGAAGCATTCTTAAACATTGTTTGTTCATGAAAAAAAACAAATTGGCTCATGGAACAATTCTTTTAAATGTTATTGATTCTTTGTTGCATCATGTAACAAGTGTAAAAATTACAAAAGATGCATTGGAATTTGTGCAACATTTGAAAGAAAACATGTTGGCAACAAATTGTAACGACATCAAGAGCTTTATAATCTTAAAATTAAAAAAAGCACCTTAATGCAAGCTCATATTGACAAGCTTCACATGATTGCATATTAGTTAACAAACATTAATCATCAAGTTTTTGATGAAAATTTGACATTCACACTTTTAGGAAGTTTGCCATTATCTTTTCATATTCTTATGGTTTCATTTAATACCTGCATTGATCAATTATATATGGAATTAATATGTGGACAATTGTTGCAAGAAGAATTGCGATGTAAGCAAAAGATGTAATTTAACCATGGTATAATACATGAAGCATTAAATGTCAAAGGTGTCATGGATGCCAATGCCATGGGGTTCATTCATTTGAATGTTCACCCACCACTTGTAATAAACTTGTATTTAACTTTTAGTTTAATTTCAATTCACTTTTAATTAACTTATAGTTAAATTTTAGTTCACATCCATTTGATTCATAATTCATTTCTAGCTGACTTTTAGTTCATTCTTAGTTAAATCTTAGTTCATTTCTAGTTAATTTTCAATTCACTTTTAATTCACTTACAGTTAACTCATAATTCACTTCCAATTAATTGTTAGTCCACTCTTAATTAACTTTTGTTCACTTTTAGTTAAGTTTAAATTCACTCTTAGTTGAGTTTTAGTTCACTCATAGTTCACTCATAATTCACACATGGGTGCACATGAGCGAACATGGGCCACATGTAAATTGAAATTTTCTTAAGAAATTTCCTTGAACTAGGTACCCAAGGGGTATAAATAGAGGTAGATTTCCTCATTACCTTTAATTTATTCAACATTAGTTTTGGGTATGTTTCTTGTCACAACCTTGTTCTGGTCTTATTTCATTTTTGCAATAAAATCTTATTGAATTTTTATCTTGTACTTTTCATGTTCTTGTTTTCATTTTTTTTTTCACGATCTAGATTTGATATTAGACATGCTTTTGTTCTCATTTTGGTTTAGGAAATTTCATAAACTTGGTTAGACTTGATTTTTTTATGCTTGTGACAAAATGTGTTTTTAGGAAGTTCAAAAATGAAAAGTAAAAGGAGAAAAAAACTTGCTACAATTGTGGCACCAAAGGCCATTTTGTAGAAAATTTGGAATAACAAACTCAAAGGTTTTTCACAAATGGCCATAACAAGCAAAATTAAACTTCTTATGACTACTTTATCTATTTATGCAATTTATGGGGATGCATGGTTTGTTGATTCTAGAATTTCACAACATTTGACCCTTTAGAAGGAAGTCTTTTCAACCTTTGAAGAATTTTTTTTTAATCACAAAATATATTTTGGAAACAATAGTACATTTGATGTATGTGGAAAAAACATTATTGTTTTCAACTTATCAAATGAGATTTCCAAGTGCATTAGAGATGTGTTGTATATTCTAAAGTTGGCAAATAATCTATTATTGAATAATGAATTAATATACCAAGGTTTCAAGGTGGAATTTGAAGCCACCAAATGTTGGTTGAAGTCTTATGGTTCAAACAAGGTGATTGTTAAAGCTATTTTAAAATGAAAGTTATATAAATGTAACGTTGGAGTTGTTCAATCCTTGGTTGCAAAATGTAACACAAAGTTTTAAAGGAGTGATTTGTGGCATTAGAAATTCAAACATGTCTCTATGCAAACTTTAACAACCATGGATACGAATAACATTGTTGAAGGCATGGATATTAGTGGAAATCATGACTTGAGTTTCTATGATGAATGTGTGTATGGTAAATACCATCATACATCAATTCCTTTGAATAAAGATTTTCGTGCAAAAGAAATTTTTGAGCTTGTGCACACAAAAGTATGTGATCCCATGGCAACAAAAACTCATGGAGGGGCAAATTCTTTTTTAACCTTCATTGATGATTTCTTAAAAAAAACATTTTTTTATACCATGAAAACTAAATTCAATGTGCTTAATAATCTTAAGGTTTTTAAAGTTTTGGTAGAAAATCAAACTAAAAAAAACCATCAAGGTAATCAAATGTGATGGAAGTGGGGAATATAATTCTAAGAATTTTAATGCATTTTGAAAAAAAAATGGCATTGTGAAATAAACAAGCACTCCATACATGCCATAATAGAATGGTGTAGTTGAAAAGAAGAATCAAACACTTGTTGAAAATGTGCAATGTATATTGTAACATATGAAAATGGATCATAGATTATGGGTAAAATAGTGGCAACTGCAACATATATCTAAAATCAAATCCCTATGAAAGTAATTTCCAACATGACACCAAAAGAGGTTTGATGTGGATAGAAACCTTCCATAAATCATTTGCATGTTTTTAGTTGTGTTGCATTTGTTCATGTGCCAAAAGAAGCAAGGACAAAGTTGGATTCCAAAGGTGTCAAATGCATATTCATTGGTTATTATGAAAAGACTAAGGGGTGCAAATTGTACAACCCTTTAAGTCAATTTGTTATCATCAATCATGATGTTTTATTTAATGAATCTAAAAACTTTAATGGGTAAACAATGGTTTCAAGGTTGGATTCTAAATTTGAACATATGGTTCTAAATCAAGAACCAAAGATGTATAATGAAAGAATTCCTCAACAAGTGCAAGAAAATCAAATGTAACGGTTGAAGAATATGTGAATTTTTCATGTGTTTTTCTTGTTGATATTGATGAGCCCCTTTCTTTGTGGAAGCTTTGAATGGTGAAAATTCATAACATTGGAAAAAGGTAATGGATTTTGCATTTCAATCTTTACAAGCTAATACAACTTGGATACTTACTCCTTTTCCACCCAATTGAAAACTAATGAGTTGCAAATGGATTTTCAAAATCAAATATAATGTTGATAGTTTTGTGGTAATGCACAAGGTTCATTTGGTGGTTGGGGGATTTACACAAATTGAAGGTATTGATTTCAATGAAACCTTTTCCCATGTTGCACAAATGGAATCCATTCAAGTTGTGTTTGTAGTTACAACCATTGAAAATTTTGAAGTGCATCAAATGAATGCTAAAACTATATTTTTAAATGGACATATTTCAAATGAAATCTATATGCAATAGCTAGAGGGTTTTGTGGTCAAGGGTAAGGAGAATATGGTATGTAAGCTTCAAAAATCTTTATATGGTTTAAAGAAATATCTTCGTAAATGGAACCACAAGATTAATGCATATTTCTTATCTTAAAAACTTGAAAGTAACTTTGTTGACCATCTTGTTTGTTTTTAAAAAATTTAAGAAATTTTTTATGTGATCGTAACTTTGTATGTTGATGATTTGATTTTGGCCTTTAATGACTTGATTTTGTTGAAAGAGACAAAGGATAATCTTTTGAAAAAAATTGAAATGGTGCATTTAGGTGAAATTTAGTATTGTTTGGGGATACAAATAAATTGTGTTTGACAATACCAAACAATTTATTTAAACCAAAGCAAGTACATTGGAAATGTATTCAAGCAATTTGGAATGGCTAAAAGTAAGCTAATACAAACTTCCATTATGACCAATTGCAAGCTTTCAAAGGATATGGATCTTTAAAATGATGCAAATTTAGAAATAATGTGGGATATCCCATTTCAAAATGTTATTGGAAGTTTCATGTATGTAATAATATGCACAAGAACTAATATTGCATACGTAGTTTCAACAGAAACATAAACCATAACTTGTGTTTTAAAAGGAACATGAAAGGCCAAACATAAACGAGAATGTAAACCATATCCATGTTTTGATAGGAACATGAAGGGTTTATAACCTAAAAATAGTGTCAGATGTTTTTTGTGGATGAAGACCACAAACCCTAATTCAAACTAATGGCTAAACTGATGGCGGCGCAATGCTTGAACGGTGTTGAAAAATTTGTTTTTGATGTCTTTCTATTTTTTGTGTGTTTTGTTGTTTTACAGGTTATGATGAAAATAGCTTGGTGGGTTAGTTTCTAAGATGGAGCACAATCTCTTCCGCTCAATGAAAACTCTTCATGAGTTTTGCAGATCATGTTTCTACAAGGAAATTGGCAGGATGATTTCAGGGAAACGAAGAGATGCGGTGATGAGGAAGATATTTGATGCAGGCTGATGAAGTGAAGGCAAGTTTTTGGTGATGAAGAAAAGCTAAGTTGCTAGACTTTCTAGAAAACTTGAAAGTGTGTGTTAGATTTAAATTTTGGGTGTTATAAATAAATAGAAATAGAACTTGATTAGAACTATTGGATTGGAAAAATCTTGACAATTGAACTTCACTTGCGTTCAAAATGTTAGAAAAAAGGTTTATAAAGGTTTTTGATGTGTTTCTTTAAGGACCAACACAAGGGAGAGGATGAAAGTGTTTAAGATTTTTGGAATGGTTATGTGGTAGCTCATATTTGATGTTTTTGGGGATTTTGAACTAAGTGTAGAATGTGTTTTGTTTTTAGAAGAGTACCTATTGGATTATGGGAGCTCCAGAGGTCTTGGGACCAAGGGGATACTAGGGAGTAGAATTGATTGTACTCGCTAATCTTGCCCTGAATCTCTGTCCATTTTCTGAGACTGAACCATGTTGAAGTAGTAGAATTAATCTATGTGGGGATTATGTTGTTGGGTATGAGTTGCCATTACACATGAAACAACCTATTGATTCCTAGAAAGGAAATTGAAATGAACGACTGATCCCTTGTGGTCCATAGAATTAAAATAATGGAACTTAGGTGTTTGTAAGGATCTTGAAGAATAAGCAATATGGGAAGCAAAATCATTTTATTTTAGTGAAAGTTTCAGGAATATACATTAGTCTATGTATGTCCAGCAATGGGGTTGTGCACACTGCAGAAAATATTCCCCTTTCTTTTGGTATTAGAGCTATTGATCCTAGAAATCTGGTACATGTGAAATTATGAAAGTACTTGGAAGATGAAATGTTTAGGAAGAATAGGATGTCTAATTCTAGTGAAAATCAATTTGTTGCAAAGAGTCAAGAAATTCGAAGAGCAAATTACTATCAAGTTTGATTTTCCTAGAACTCAATAAGCACCACAAACAAGAACATTGATTCTATGATAGTTGGGATTTGGTGTAATTGCCATTATAGGAATGAGTCCTGACAAAGCGCAAGATAGAGACATTATTGTTGAACTAATGCACAATGGATTCTATACGAGGGCACAAGTATGGGTGAAAATGCGAGATGGAGTAGGAGGGTGGGTTTCAAGCATAAGATTCCAAAGACAATATCATTTTACCTCCTACCTTGCGTAGGGTATTAACACATTACTCTGAGAGGCAGAGACAAGTGTCGTGAATAAGTGATGTGTGGATTCCTTTTTTTCTCGTTTCACCAAATCATTTCATCAGATTTTTCATTCTTAAAGTGGAGGATTTTTTTTTGGATGGAGATCGACTACTCAAGGTGGAAAACTCCAAAATGAGGTCTCAAATGATAAGTTGGAAAACATTTGATGACAAACAATTCGAAATATGTTAGCAAATGACTCTGCAAATGAACAAATTTTCATTTTTTTACCATCTGAAGTTGTGATTTTAGACCCAGGAGTAGAAGGAAAATAATCTAGTTTCCTTTATTGATGAAAATGTAATCTTGATGAACCATACCAATCCAATGAGTGGTGGCATATAACCCTGATTTAGATTACAAGCCACAAAGTACAATTTGGGCTTTGCTATGTTGAAAAGTTAAATAGAGAACGTGTTGGTTCTTTCATTTTAGGATGCCATTGGTTTGGCTGTTACAAGTGTCTCTGGTTTAGTCATGAATGGCTGGCATTGGGAACATAAACATTACCATATTAACATCAAGATTTTGTGTTCAGGCAATAATTTGGACAAAACATAATGAATTACAAAAGAGTTGTATCTAGATCAGTGAGATAAAAAGTGACGCGCTCCCAAGTCACGGGGTGAAACCCACTTGAGGGTCTCACAAAGTCCAGTTGCGAAAGTTGAGATTTGGAGGCACGCTCTCGGCTTCCAACTCTAAAAAGGGGTAGAGGGTCGAGTTGGGAGCCCAGGGATTAGACTAGGAAGAAGGTTTAGTAGATCAAGCATGAATCTGCATCAAAACAAACCACCCATGTGGTCAGTTCACATTCCGGGACACCCTTGGGTGTTGGGACAAGCCACGGGCACTTTGGATCACGAGACACACCACAGCTCGAACTCGGGAGTAAGCCACCACCTTATTCCCTATAGTATTCTCTGCATCTCGCCACCGAGGCTACATCCAAATGGCACATTTTGTTGGGACTCCCGAAATGGAGTCCCGAAACTGTCCCGGCTGGACTCCCGAAACTTTGAACGGCCATAACTCCTGATTATGGAGTTCGATCGCAACGATGTCTAAACCAAAGTTGTAGCCCTCGTCGAGATCTTTCCAACGCCGTGTCGCACTCTCAATTCGGACGTCGGGAAGAGGTCGATTCCCGACTTTTAGTGATCAGGAGTCAAACTGCCAGTTTGACTCTAGGCCCTTCTTTTGCCCATAACTTGGGCTGCAGATGTCCGAATGGCCAATGCAAGGCCATTTTCGATATCTACGTTTCAAGACCTTTCCAATGACACCAAGAACACCTCAATGCAAGGTGTTTTGGGCCTTTCTGTCAAGCTCTGAACATTTGGGAGTCCCGGAGGACTCCAAACCTCCAACTTTTCCAAGTGTTGGGCTTCACCCCCACACTTGGCCAAAGTGGGGTTGCGACAAGAAGTAGGTATAACAAGTTGGAGAATGATTGATGTAGGATAGTGCATGCAGTGAAATATTAGCAGTATTTCTGGTCAGTGAGGGTCAAAATAATTAGTCCTCATGGCATGGATGAGTTGTTATGGGGACGTGATCATGAGGACGTCAATGATTGGGCTAAAAGATTGACAATAACAGTAGAAGTTCGGGATTTGAATGTTGACAAATTGTTTAAGATTGCCAAATTGAACCTAAGAGGTAGAGCCAAAGAATGGTTCAAGGAGCTGAATCCTGCACTTATTGATTGGAAAGAATTACGTACTTGGATAGTATAGAACTATGGCAATGTTGATGTTGATTACATTCGGATCAAATTGGATGCCATTAAGCAAGAGCCAAAAAAAAAGGTTTAGAAGTATTATGAAAAGTTGGACAAGCTTTTCCAGCAAGGTCAAATATAAAATGAAGAACAACGTTGTAGATTTCTAGGAAGACTAAGGCTAGAAATAAGAAAACTTTGTGGTGTTCAAACCTACACTAACATTGAAGAAGTGGTTGCTACTGTTGTTGAGATTGAACGTGTATTTGGAGAATTGGGGGAAATTCTATATGAACCCATGAAGGAAGAATAAGATGAAACCATGTCTGGAGAATCCACTACTGATCGTCAATTTAATGTTTTGAATGAAACTTTCATTAATTTATTTGGGAAAGGAACTAATGGCAAGGCTGGACCCAGTTCAACCTTTTCTATTAACACTAACAACCATTGTCAATTATGCCAGTCAGAAGAACATACCACTTCAACATGCCTTAAACTTGCAAACAAAAGGCCAAAATGTGCCAACTACATAGGTGGGCATAAGACTAACAATTGTGGTCTGAAATGTTCTTTTTATTTTGGATTAGGGCATATGGAAGAGATGATGCACCCCCAAGTTCCTTAATAGACTCAAATGTGAGGCTAAACTGAAGATAACGAAAAAGCAAGGAATCGAAGCACGCTCCCTAGCTTGCAACACTTTAAGGGGTAGAGGGGCATGCTGGAGCTCCAGAATGGGACTAGGAAGACTAACAAGCATCAACTACTCACACGAACTTGCACAAAACCAACACAAGGTGGTTAATGCATAATTGGAACACTTTTGGTGCTAAGATGAGCCATGGGCAAACTCGGATTCACAAGACTCACCACAGCCCAGACTTGGGGGAAGCCACCACCTTCCCCCTTATAGTATACTTTGTGCCTCTCCATGAGGCCCACATCCAAATGGCTTTTTGTCCTGGGACTCCCAAGTGGGAGTCCCAAAATTGCCAAAGTTGGGACTCCCGCGACTTTGGTGCCCCATAACTTTGTGTGCTGATTTTCGATTGAGATGAGGTTTAAAACAAAGTTGTAACTCTCATCAAGAGCTTTCTAACAGTATGTCGCATGACATCTGCACGCAAGGAAATTGAGTCGATTCCTGACTTTTAGTGGCCGGGAGTCAAATTGCCAATTTGACTCCCGGCCCTTCTTTTGGCCATAACTTGTGTTTCAAATGTCCAAATGAGTGATATGAGCCCATTTTAGACATTCAAGTTTTAATAGCTTTCCAATGGTATAAAAAACTCTTCAATCCATTTGGTTTTGATGCTTGCAATTGCTCTCTAAACATTTGAGAGTCCATCGAGACTCTAACTCCCAACATGGGAGTTCACTTGGGAGTATGAGGGTTCTTTCCTTCACACTCTTTTGCACTCTTAGGGGCATGAGAATGCGACTCCCAGACTTAATCTTGGCCCGCACCCTTGCAAGCCCTTTGCCTTGGTTGTGAGCCCAAGGCTAGGGTTGCGACAAGAAAGGTGTTGGAAGAAAACTACAAAAGGTTTGCCTGCCACTACATATTTCCTAGAAGTTTTGGTTGATGATGAAGAAGCCACTTTGGCATAATTGAAACGTGTTTGCGGAGATGACCAACATGTATTCTCTGAAATGAGAATCCTAAAAAGGAAATTGCCCATTATTGTAAATCCAGTAGAAGAGCAAGAGGAAGTGATTGCAGAAGATGAACAAAAAGGAGCAAATTTGGGATCTGAAGCAGTTGTGAAGTCAAACATTCTTTCTCATTTCATCAAAGGAAAGATTTCTTTAACTCCCATGGAGACCATTCTTATAATTCTAAGGGAATTGGAATATGTGGAAGGATTGGTTAAACTAGCTAGAAGGAGAAAGGATGCAGAAGGTTAGAGAAATCAAGTAGATGTTATCCATTCAACCCCTGCAATCTGAAAGGTTAATGTCAACAAAACTCACCATAACAAAACATTGCATCTAGTTGTTGAAATAAATCAAGCAATGATTGAAGGGTTGGTAAATACTAGGGCATCTATGTCAATCATGGCAGCTAGTGTGGTTAGGGAATTTAACATAATGCATTTGGTGGCTGGCCATGAAACTTATAAAATAGCCTTTGGTATAGCAACTCAGGCACTAGGAAGGATTGCTAAACTTCCAGTGAGGGTGGGAGGAATCATATGTCAAATTATTTTCCTTATGGTGGACACTGATAACTATGATTTACTCCTTGGACTGAATTTCCTCATCAAGATAGGAGCATTTGTGGATGTTGGAAGGGCCTCATATAGGTTTGCAACGGACTTGGAACGGAAGTGGAAGTACTACCATTGAATGTAGTGAACATGCTACAGGTGCTTGAAGGATCTGAAGAGGAGAAATGCAATGTATAAGAAGAGTTGTTCAACAGAAAGATGGGACAATTGCAAATTAAAGACTAGGCTAATCTATTGGGTGCATTGGACTTTGAGGATTTCAATGATGAATCTTCTTCTAAAGAAGAGACAACAAAATATGAAGGAAGGACAGAGGATGGCCCACAAGAGATCATGTTCAATTTGGAGAACAAAATTGAAGAACTGAAGGATCATGGGTTGGATTTAATCATTGAAGGGGAAACACCTGTGCAAATTTTGAATTTAACACTATAGGAACAACATCAGAACATTCTTGAAGGATTGTTTTTTAAAGATGATGATTATGTTGATTAGATCAAATGTGCAATTGCAAAAGAAGATGCTTGAATGAAACAGAGATTAGGAAAAAACATTGAACCCAATGCACATTTGTATCCAGTTCAGATATTTGATGATCTAATTGAGGAGGACAATAAGTGGAGCCAGATCAAGAGTAGGGTAAGATTGGATGAATCTTTGAATGAAGGACAACAGAAACAACTATGGGATTTTTTGAAGGAATTTCAAGAAGTGTTTGCATGGCACAAAGGAGAATTAGGGCAATGTTCTGTGGGAGAACATACCATTGATACTCAAGGACTACCTCCGTGCCATATGACTCCTGGACGGTTGTCCTTTTGGGAAGAAGTTGAAGTTAATAGGCAAATACAAGCCTTAGTAAATTTGGGAAAGATGCGTAAGAATGCATCAAAATACGTTTACAAAATAACTTTGTCAATGAAAAAAGATGGAAGCCGAAGATTCTATGGAAACTACCGCCCACTCAATCATCAAACAAGGTGGGACTCTTTTCCCATGCCCCTAATTGAGGATGTTTTGAATCAATTAGGGCATTCTGAGTGGTTTTCAGCCCTTAATTTGTAGTTAGGGTTTTGGCAGATCCCAATGGCTATTAATGATGTTAAGGAGACATTAGTGATCACCAAATCAGGTCTCTATGAGTGGAATGTTATGCCAAATGGACTGAAAAATGCCACAGTACATTCTCACAAACCATGGCTGACATATTCAAGGAATGGACTAACCAATTTGTGAAAGTGTTTGTTGATGACGTCAATGTACATAGTGGAACCTGGGATGAACATTTAGGTCACATCAAATTGGTTCTTCAAAAATTGAAAGGGGTTAATCTTAAGTTGAATCCTGGTAAATGTTGTTTTGGTTCCAAGAGCATTACATTCTTGGGACATGTTGTGGACAATGCTGGATCTCAACCTAATCCTAGGAAGATAACAGTAGTCCAACATTTTCCCACACCCAAGATAGCCACAAATGTCAAGGCATTTATGGGACTAACAAGGTATTATAGGAGATTCATTGCTAGGTATACCAAGATTGCGGAACCTTTGTTTGCATTAACAAAGAAAGATTGTAAGTTTTTTTGGACGCCCATATGCCACTCAACTTTTATTGCATTGAAAAGAAGAATTGCGGAAGCACTTGTTTTGGTCAAACTGGATTTCAACAAACCATTCATCCTGGATGTTGACTGGTCTATAAAGGGTGTCGGAGCTATTCTGTCACAAAAAGCTGGAGGGCAAAAAGAAGTCATTACGTATGCTAGCAAGGGCTTATATCTAGTCCAACGTTGTTTTCATCCCATGGAGGGAGAGTGTTATGCTCTCATTTGGGTCATCATGTACTTCAAGCAATATCTTTACCAAACCCTGTTTTTGTTGTGCACAAATCATAAACCTTTGGAGTGGTTAGCCACTATTTCAGATGCCTATGGTAGGTGAGGCTATTGGATTGCAATGTTGCAGGATTTTTAATTCAAAATTATTCACCGAGTAGGAAGCAAACACTTGAATGTTGATGCTTTGAGCATGAATCCTGTTGGTTCTCCAAAAGAGGATGAAGACTTTGGAAGTGATTTGATGGAATAGGAAGAGAAACTGGGAATCACACTAGCATCTGCAAGGAGCAATGCTACCAATGAGGTTAACATTAATTTATTTACCTTGCAACCCATTAGACAAACATAAGATAATGCTGAAAAACATCACCTTGTTGGTGATTGTGGTGGACCAAGTACAGATTCACCTTCAGAGGAAGGACTGCCTCATATGGATGACATGGATTATAAAAAGATGGTGGTGGAAGCACAAATCATGGTGGATGTAGCCAAAAATAGATAGAAGGGCAAGAATGTGGAGACAGAGGGACAAAGTGAAGATGACCAATCAAGGCAAATGGATATATGGGAGGATAGTATGTCAATTGCATTACTCACTGGTGGACATCTAAAAGATGAGCTTGATAACACTGCCAACATAAAAAGGGCTAAGAAATGGATGATGAGGTATCATTGGTTAGAGGATACCCTGTTTTTCCATAACTTGGTTGTACTTAGGCCTGTAGAACATAGAATGTTGATTGAGAAGATACACGAAGCAATTGGGCATTTTGGGGCAATGTGGACACTTGCTGAGATGAAGAAGAAGTTTTTGTGGCATAACAGAACTGAGGCTATTAAGAAATTCATTAGTGCTTGTGAAAAATGTCAACTAGCTAAGCAATTTGGAAACATAATATATGGCATTGAGGAGATGAAGAGTATTCCCATATGCGATTTGTTTTATCGTGTTGCACTAGATCATTGATGTTATACCGCTTTGAGACTGTTAGGCCATTGCTTCAAACAACCAATGGCAATAAGTATATGCTTATTGCTATTGACCATTGTTCCAAATGGTTTGAAGCACGACCTGTTAAGGAACATGATGCTTACATCGTTGCTAAGTTTTTGGAGGATGAAATCATTTATAGGTATGGAGTACCTAAATATATTTTGACAAATAATGGCAGTGAGTGGATGAAGGAATTTGCTGAAATCTGTCATAATTATGGCATTACACACCAATTTACAACCCTTGCCTAACCTCAATGTAATGGTATGGTGGAATGTTTGATCAAGACCATCAAACATGGACTCACAGTTATGGCTACCACCAACATACAGGATTGGGATTTACTCTTACCAATAATACTCTTTAGATACCAATGTGGCATCTAAGCCAACACAAACATTCCCTTTTTATGGTGCTCATTGGTCGTACACCAAAACTCACCATTGATAATAACCTTAATGGTTTGTGTGATGTGTTTGATGAATAGGAAAATCTCGAAATCATGCTAGAACAAATGATTTTTAAAATGTGACTAATTGTAAGTGTGCATAAAACTTTGCTGGAAAACGTGGAGCATGCACAAAGGAGACAAAGGAAGGTGTATGCAACTAGGAAAGGGTTGCAAACCTTTGAAGGCTTCACAAAAAATGCTAAAGTCAAGATGCATAGACCTGGAAAGAAGAAGATCATTGCTCAGTAATTGGGAAGGACCATACTTCTTTGTTGAGTACAAAGATGGCAAGGGATTTCAAGAATAAAATCATGGCAGCAGAATGTGTATTTTCAAAGATTTCAAAGGACAGTGTTGGGAACGGTCAAGGAAGGATTTGCAATTATATATGTATACATATTAATGCCTAATTTATGAGGCCATAGATTTTTTTGGAAGGAGTGGTGACACTTGTAACCTAAAAACAAAGTTAAATGTTTTTGGTGGATGAAGACCACAAACCCTAATTCAAATTGGTGGTTGAACTGATGGCGGCGCAGTGTTTCAACGATGTTGAAAAATTTGCTTCTGATGTGTTTTTGTTTTTGGTGTGTTTTGTTATTTTGCAAGTTATGATGAAAGGAACTTGGTGGGTTAGTTTCTAAGATGGAACGCAATCTCTTCCACTCAATGAAAACTCTTCATGAACTTTGTGGATCATGTTTCTGCAAGGAAATTAGCAGGATGATTTCAGGGAAGCGAAGAGATGCGGTGATGAGGAAGATATTTGATGTAGGCTGATGAAGTGAAGGCAAGCTTTTGGTGATGAAGAAAAGCTAAGCTGCTAGACTTTTTGGAAAACTTGAAAGTGTGTGTTGGATTTGGATTTTGGGTGTTGTAAATAGATAGAAATATAACTTGATTAGAACTACTGGATTAGAAAAATCCTGATGATTGAACTTCCGTTGCGTCCAAAATGTTAGAAAAAAGGTTTACAGAGGTTTTTTGATGTGTTTATTTAAGGACCAACACAAGGGAGAGGATGAGAATGTCTAGGATTTCTGGAATGGTTGTGTGGCAGCTCATATTTGATGTTTTTAGGGATTTTGAACTAAGTGTAAAATGTGTATTGTAAGGATCTTGAAGAAGAGTATCTACTGCATTGTGGGAGTTATGGAGGTTTTGGGATCGAAGGGATATTGGGGAGTAGAATTGATTGTACTCGCTTATCTTGCCCTGAATCTTTGTTTAACCTCTAAGATTGAACAATGTTGAAGTAGTAGAATTAATCTTTGTGAGGATTCTATTGTTGGGTATGAGTTGCCATTACACATGAAACAACCTGTTGATTCCTAGAACGAAAATTGAGATGAACGACTAATCCCTTATGGTCCATAGAATTAAAACAATGGAACTTAGGTGTTTGTAAGGATCTTGAAGAAGAAACAATATGTGAAGCAGAATAATTCTATGATGCAGATTGGGCTAATAATATGGATGACCGCAAATCTAGATCATGTCTTTTTTATTGGAAAATGGTGTTATTAGTTAAAATAGCAAGGAACAAACCTCTATTGTTATGTTATCAATAGAAGTTGAATATATGATATCTTCACAAGCAACAAGGCAAATAGTGTGACTTTCATCAATTTTTGAAAGCATTGATGTTTCATTCTTGTATTTAATGACAATCAAAGTTGTATATCTTTAACAAAGAACCTAATCTTTTATGTTCACACAAGATATATTGAGATTCATCATCATTTGGTGCGAAAGAAGATTATAAAAAACTTTGTTAAGTTAGGCTCTTGCAACATGAAAAATATGGTTTAAAATGTTTTGACCAAAGGACTTTCTCCTAACAAGGATGAATATTTTTGACACTTGATGAGTGTGATTAAGTGCATAACTTATAATTCATTGAGTGAGGGTATATTGCTAAATTCAACTAATTTTGCCAAAAATTTAGCAAAATTAGTCTGATTACAGTCAAAAAACTTTTCTGGAATTTCCCAATTTGTTTTAGTTGAAAAACGACAAAAAATTTCCTAAAAATTAATTAGAAAAGAAAATAAACACCAATAATGCTCCCAGGTTAGTCAATAGTTGGTTGGGTTAACGTTTCCAGAAAACTTCTTGAAACAAAAATATTTAATTTATTTTAAAAGGAAAAAAAAAGAAAAAAAAAAAGAAACGCAAAGCATAGCAAAGCATAGCACAGCGCAGAGCTGCAAGAAGCGTCCCGCTTACAAGTGTGTGTGTTTTGTTTGCTTCTGGAGTTTGTGCGCGCGCGCGTCTCTGTCTGTGCGCGCTGTGTTTTGTTTTGCTTTGGTAGAGTATTTTCGGGATTGTTTCGGAGGTTTCGGGAGCGATGTCGTCGTCGGCCGACGTCCCACATGGTGAACCGTCATCAGAGCCGTAAGTCTTTCTTTTTGTGTTTTCTTTCTCTTCTGAAATTGTTTTTCTCAGCTTCTTTATTACCAAATTCTCATTTTCGTTCTTGTTCATGTTCTCGTGGAGAGTCTAGGGTTAAAGAGAGCTCTTTGTTGCAACGATGAAGGAAGCACGCGGTTGATTTGTTTTGTTTTCATCGGGGAAAAGAAGGGAGCTCTATTGCTCTCGTAGTCGTCGATGATGTTTTTTTTTGGGGGGGAGTTGTTTCATGGTTTTCATCTAGAATTTGGCTGCGTTTTGGTTCATCAGTTCTTGAAAGTTGAATTGAGAAGGGAGGATACCTTGGATTTTCTGCTCGTTTATTTTAATTTTATTATTTCATGATATGTGTGGTCGTGTAACAGAGAGTTTGTGGCGGATTTTTCGTTTTTTTCTCTTTTTTTGGTTGTTTTTTCCAATTTCTCTGCATTATTTTACAAAGATTTTTTGGTTGTCAGCATGTTGTTAGAGTGTTTCTTGTTGTTTGGTCATTGTAAGCCCTCACTTTGACGATTTTTTATTAAGTTTTTGCGAATTTTGGGTGTTACAGGAAGCCAGCAGCAAAGAAAGATTTCTCAACAGCAATCTTGGAGCGGAAGAAAGCTCCAAATCGTCTGATTGTGGACGAAGCTGTAAATGATGACAACTCTGTGGTTGCTCTCAATATGGAAACAATGGAGAAGTTGCAGTTGTTTCGTGGTGACACAGTGCTTATCAAGGTTTGCAGGCCATCATCACCTGCAATCCCCTGATGCATGCCACATCCCCCCACAGAGGAGACTGTAACACAATCTTCTCATATAGAGGATGAAGGCAGGAGTGTGCTGTCTTTCTAGAAGTTTCTGACAGTTTGTTTTCCAAAAACTCTGCAGGGCAAGAAGAGGAAGGATACAGTATGCATTGTGTTGGCCGATGACACTTGCGATGAGCCAAAGATTCGCATGAACAAAGTCGTGAGGGCAAATCTGCGAGTCCGCCTTGGTGATGTAGTGTCGGTGCACCAATGTGCTGATGTAAAGTATGGCAAGCGCATCCATGTCCTTCCCTTCGATGACTCCATTGAGGGTGTGACAGGCAACCTTTTTGATGCATACTTGAAACGTATGCCACTGTTTCCCTGTGTGTCAACCTATTGATTAGGATATTTGCCTTGATTGTCTGCTGTTTCAGGGAAATGAAAGTTGTGTTCATAATTCAGTATTCTGTCCATCATGTACCATCATCTTCCTTTGTGCAAGTGAAGACCATTTTCTGCAACTGTGTGTGCATTGTGAAATGCAGCCTATTTCATGGAGGCATATAGGCCAGTTCGAAAGGGTGACCTGTTTCTTGTGCGGGGAGGAATGAGGAGTGTTGAGTTCAAGGTGGTTGAGACTGATCCTGCAGAATACTGCATTGTGGCACCAGACACAGAGATCTTTTGTGAGGGCGAGCCACTAAGGTTGGTTTTCCCTGGATTGATTCATGAGGCTTTCAGGGACTCATTGGAAGAGCCTCGACAACTGTGTCACAGTCTCTTGAGCTTTGAAAGCGGAGAAGGCTTTCAGTGTCATGCTGAGATGAGTGGTAATACTTTAGGATGTAACTGCCTTTGAGATGCCAATGGAGATTAAAGGTTTATATTTGAGAGTTTTGGTCAGGTTACAAGACACCTTTTATCAGATATCACACTTGACACAAAGAGGTTCTTCATCTCAGGCAATCACCAATGCTGGTGTAAGGAGGCTTGGTGTATCAGACGCATTAGGGCACAATACACAGTGGTCCAAACAGTGAGGATATTTTTGGAACCCTAGGTTCTCATAAAGTGAGACTGTTGTTGTAACAGGAGACTGATCATTTGTTGGTATTTGTGCTTTATAGACGGGAGGATGAGGAGAGACTAGATGAAGTAGGCTATGATGATGTGGGTGGTGTTCGGAAGCAAATGGCACAAATCCGTGAGCTTGTGGAGCTTCCACTCCGGCATCCACAGCTCTTCAAGTCAATTGGTGTGAAGCCACCAAAAGGTATTCTTCTCTTTGGACCTCCGGGCTCAGGAAAAACTCTGATTGCAAGGGCAGTTGCCAACGAAACAGGCGCCTTTTTCTTCCTTATCAATGGCCCTGAAATCATGTCAAAGTTAGCTGGAGAGAGTGAAAGCAATTTGAGGAAGGCATTTGAGGAAGCGGAAAAGAATGCACCATCAATAATCTTCATTGACGAACTTGACTCTATTGCACCCAAGAGGTACAGATCCACTGTTCTTTGTTGGAGTTTTACTCTGTGAAGGATTTGAATGTTGCAGACAAACATTCTGTGGAGGGCTGATATGGTTATGTTTATGTGTCCTGCAGAGAAAAGACACAGGGGGAGGTAGAGCGGCGCATTGTGTCACAGCTGCTGACACTTATGGATGGTTTGAAGTCTCGTGCACATGTGATTGTCATGGGTGCCACTAATCGCCCCAACAGTATTGACCCTGCTCTCCGCCGATTTGGTCGATTTGATCGAGAGATTGATATTGGAGTTCCTGATGAGATCGGCCGGCTGGAGGTTGTCCGTATCCACACAAAGAATATGAAGCTTTCGGAAGATGTAAGTTTGGGAAACAACTAGACTGATCTATTTCCAAAGGACTGTTTGAGCTCTTTTGGTCCTCCAGTTGCAGACTAAGTGATATGGTGTTTATGATGTTCTGCAAACACTGCAGGTTGACTTGGAGAAAATAGCCCACAATACTCATGGATTTGTGGGTGCTGATTTGGCTGCACTTTGCACTGAGGCAGCACTCCAGTGCATTCGTGAGAAAATGGATGTGATTGATCTTGAAGATGAGACCATTGATGCAGAGGTGCTGAATTCAATGTCAGTGAGCAATGAGCACTTCCAGACTGCCTTGGGCATTAGCAATCCCTCTGCCCTGCGTGAGACAGTCGTGGAGGTGCCGAATGTCTCATGGTCAGATATTGGGGGTCTTGAGAATGTTAAGCGAGAGCTTCAAGAGGTATTTACATAGTGTCTCTCTTCTTGTCACAGGCCATTTTTGTTACTGTTTGAAACAACAATGTGCTATTGAGTTCCAATATATGCCAAGGTCTGTTATTTGTGCAAATGTATACATTGAAAATTGTCGTGACCTCTATTTTGTGCACAAGTCAGGCTCTAGGCAAGATATAACAAATTCTTACCTTGGAATCCTTGTTTGTGATAGACAGTGCAATACCCTGTGGAGCATCCTGAGAAGTTTGAGAAGTTTGGGATGTCACCATCAAAGGGTGTCCTGTTCTATGGGCCACCTGGGTGTGGAAAAACACTGCTTGCCAAGGCCATTGCCAACGAGTGCCAGGCAAATTTCATCAGTGTGAAAGGGCCTGAGCTTCTCACCATGTGGTTTGGTGAGAGTGAGGCTAATGTGCGTGATGTGTTTGACAAGGCCAGACAGTCAGCACCTTGTGTCCTCTTTTTTGATGAACTGGACTCCATAGCCAATCAGGTGAGGATCCTCTTCATAGGTGCTCTCAGGAAAGTGTTGTGTGGGCCAAAAAAGTGGGCAGGTTCCTCCTTGCCATGCACTGTAACTCATCTGCAAAATGTGATCAGACTTGAGATATCTTGGAGCAAACATAGCTGTTCATCATGCCCCTGTTCCTTGTTGCATAGTTCACCACTTTCTAAAATATGCTCTCTTGTGTCCTTTAACAGCGGGGCAACAGCCAAGGGGATGCAGGTGGGGCTGCAGACAGAGTACTGAATCAGCTGTTGACAGAGATGGATGGGATGAATGCAAAGAAGACTGTTTTTATCATTGGGGCTACTAACAGACCTGATATTATTGACTCTGCACTTCTCCGGCCTGGCCGTCTTGATCAACTGATCTACATCCCATTGCCTGATGAGCCTTCACGCCTTCGAATTTTCCAGGCTGCACTTCGGAAATCTCCTTTGGCAAAGGAGGTGGACCTGGAGGCCCTTGCTAGATATACTCAAGGTTTCAGTGGTGCTGATATTACAGAAATTTGCCAGCGAGCTTGCAAGTATGCCATCCGTGAAAACATTGAGAAGGTAACCTGTGTTCAAACGTATGTTGCTGTCATTGAAACCACTCAATTTTGTGTTTTGGTCTGTTTTCTCTTTCCTTTAGGGTTGGGGTTCCTATTTTCATATTTGCCATTTTGGTTGCTGTCATGTTGTCAGCTCTGAATATCCATAATCTTATTATTGGGTTTTTTGGTCACGTCTATTAGGTTGATTTAAATCATATGTACGGAGAAATTTGCAGTACTTATGATGATAATTTCTTCTTGACCTGTGATTGGTATTGCATGCTTTATTGGACACATTGAGTGTTTATGGCACAGAAGGTTTGGGAATCATGTTCTGATTTTTGTTTCTCTTTAGTCTTGTTTTGAGGATTTTAATGTAAACATGTGTGCAGGACATTGAGAGGGAAAAGAGATTGGCAGAGAACCCAGAAGCAATGGAGGAGGATGAGGTTGAAGAGGTGGCTCAGATTAAAGCTAGTCACTTTGAAGAAGCTATGAAATTTGCCCGTCGTAGTGTTAGTGATGCTGATATCCGCAAGTATCAAGCCTTTGCTCAGACATTGCAGCAATCCCGTGGATTGGGGTCAGAGTTTCGCTTCCCTGACCGTCCTGCAGTAGCTACAGGAGTACCATCAGGTGTGGATGCAGGAGCCTTTGCTGCCCCTGCAGATGATGATGATCTGTACAACTAGATTTGCTGGTTGTCATTTCGTTTCTTTTGCCTTATGGATGGGGTTCAACTGTCATCTTTTGTATAGAAAATTCATTTGCACTAGTCCTCTCCTCTGCTGCATATAGAATGGATAAATGTGGAAGGAAAAACATTTCCTGTAGATGAGTGTTTTTGTCATTGTATCTTGACTTGCATATTCTCTCGCTGGACTAGGGATATAACCAGGTCCCACCATCAACCAGCTGCAGTGGGACTACTGTTGTGTTACTGAAACAGGAACCTGTATCATCTTGCTTTTCATAGTTACTTTTGATCATCTAAATTTCATGATGGACTATGACATGGTTCCTGAGCAGGACTCTCTCATCAATATAAAGTATAATTAATACTAGAATTAGTCTTAACCCCTTCATCAAATCCTTCTGTTTGCTCCTTTTCTTCAATCTCAGATCTCTGGCCTTCTCTGTAGATTATTCTTTTACTTTTTATTCTTGTTGATTCAAGTGTTCACTGTCTCTAACTTATTCTGAAAGTAGGCGGCAGTTTGAGATGTTGGCATCTGCTGGACCAGAGTAGGTTTCAGCTGAATGCCAACCAAAACTGTCCATCTTGACGTTGAAACAGGATTTGAGCTGGATCTGGGACCCTGGTCCTGATCTGGTTCTAGATATGGGAGTCTAAAATAAGATCTAAACCTGAAAGAAGTGGGGAGAGAAGGAGAGACAGGAAGGGAGTGGTGTTTGTGTGTTGTTGCAGAACTCTCGGGTGATTGCTTCAGGTTTGGAGTCAATGGCAAGAAGAAATGCCTGAAGCTTCAGTCTGCAGATGGAGTTCATGACATGTTGCATCCTCCCTGCTGAGTGTGGAGCCTGTTGCCTGAACTTCTTTACATGACTCCACCATTGAAAGTAGGTTTTCCTCATCCACCTACATTCTCCTGCTCCTCCTCTTCTCTCTGTATTCTTTCTCTGTTCTGCAGTGCATCGATGTTTGTTGCTGCTTGTGTATTTTCTTGGGTGCCTAAAAGAGGCTTTCCTATCTGCTTTCCAAAGTAGGATGGCAGCAGTTTTGTTCTTGTACATTTAAAGTAGTATGTGAATTGTCTGGAACAGGACCTTGAATTTGGGCATGGATGGGTTGTTATTTGGACTGAGAAAATTGTGGCTGTGTGATGGATGTTGTAGTTGACATTACACTAATCATTCACTGTCTGTTTCATGTCTAATGTGACCTGATAGTTAGGGTTGGAGGACTTCTGGTGAAGAGTTTTGAGTTCTAGTGTGGGGCTTTTAGACACTGTAGATGCTGCAGAAAGTTCTGTAAAGTACAGATGTGAGGATCGCAGCTTTTGATGCAGAGCACATTGTGCTAAGATTTTGAGTATTTTTGAAAGACTCTAATCAACAAGGGGGATTGTGGTGGGGATTCTCTTACAGTGCATTGTTGTTTACAGATTGGTTTTCAGTCTTATTTTCAGTGTAAATCTTTCAAAAAGAAAGTGCAATCAATGGACATGCAAACTTTCTCTTAATAGATCAGAAATATGAAGCATGCATGAACTTGTTGGTGTTAAATGATGAAATCAAATAGGAACAAGGATGGATTAGACATATCACAAACAGAGTGCAATTTGTGAAATCAAATTAATTAAATGAAATCCTTGGCTTCGGTGATGTTATGGTTTACATTTTCGAAGTAGGCATTTACCGTCTTTTTTTTACCTCCTCTAGTTTTCATTCAACTACTTGTGTTGTAAAATTGGCATTATAGTTGAAGTTGGATTTTTTTTCGGAAAATCAAACTTTGAAATTCAAATTATTTTGCTTCTTTATGTGTGGGTATTAGAGAGAGGCTTGTGCAGACACATGTCTTCAAATTTTAGGACTGTTTGGAAAACATAATTCCAATAATTTCATGACAACATTTTGTGCCATGAACAATCCTTTTTGTAAGTGACATTCAAAAATCCATCACACTATTATGAGAGATTTTTTTGTGTTGGAAATTGATAGTGGAACATTGAGAGAACAGAGAAGAAAATACACAGTTTCATTATGAGCTCTACAGCTAAGCTTAGAATTGCACAAGTTGCTGTGAACTTATGATTCATGCCTAAAATTATGGTGTACTTTTAAATAGGAATTGAAATCCCCTTGCAAATGTTACCTTCATTAATATCACATGCCTAATATTGCCATCCCATGTGTATGTGATCCTCACAAATATCAACGTGAACATCACATGTATGAAATTTTTTAACTATGGCTAAGAAAAATGTCCAATAGACTCAAAAATTAAATGCATCAAGCACACATGTCAAAAATGTAAAAGTATCTTGGGAGGATTAGGAGGATGTTGATATCCAACAAGTTTGAGGAGGGAGTTATTAAGTATTAGTTTTTCAGTTCTAATTCATAATGACATTCAGTGGAACCAAGCAAATTCCACTTAACAATGATTCATCAAACCTAGTTTAGGTAGAGCAACTTTAGGTTTATAAGTTGTCTTTTTGGATGATAGTATCAAATTAGAATATGTTTACTTGATTTGCAAGTAAAATAGAATGGAAAAGTGTCCCTTTGAATATTTTATTTCAATTTATTTTTCTCAACAACATAATCACAAGCAAATTTTCAATACCTTTTGTACCAATTTGTATCTCATTTTTTTTCTATCAATTGCATTCAATTCAATTTAAGTCACATGTAATGTCATTCAATATCTTTATTCGAATGAAACTTAATATTCACAAAATCAATTCATTTTTTCCATCAATTGATTGTCACTAGAATTACGTAATAACACAAAGCCCAAGTTAGATTATGTGTAAGGTAATGCCCTAGTGCAAGGCATTACACCTTGTGAACCAAGGGTGGAGCTTATAAGTTTTGGTGGAAGGCTTGGCCATACAGGCCTACCTTGGGCAAGCACATTTCACAAAACAAAATGCCCACTCATGAGGTTATAAACATTGACTAGATGTGTGAAAAAATGTAGATATGAATTAAAATAACAGCATGATATCAATCTAATTGTATCCTAAAACTATGTCATTTTTTATATTCATGCCATGCCTATCTAACAAAGCTTATTTAATGGGTCAAATATGGATCTCTTTGTTAGGGTTTAAGATTTTTAGTTTCTAATTTGTAGTTGTTTTTTTAATAAATAAAGGTGGAGCTTGAAATTTTTTTTCTCACTTTGTCACAAGTACCAAAACTTTCTTCGTGATGAATGTTGAGTAGTAGATTATGAAGTTCCTTTGAAACTTCAAGTTTTGAGCATGGCATGTTGACATTTCAATCTTTGCACTTGTTGCATTTTGTATGCATCCACAAAAAAATTACAACATGAGTTTTTTTTCCTTTTGCTTTCAAGCTTCTATTTGGCCCAGTTTTTTTTTGTGGGCTTTTTTTCTTAAATAAATTTCATTGTTGTGATGTTTCGTTTTCATTTTGCAATTTACAACTCTTTCATGCATTTGCAATTGTAAGCTAGCAAGAAGTAGGTGGGGCTTCACAACTCACCTTGTCTTTGCATTTTTGGATGTTGTAATTATGTGTTTTGGCTTTGCATAAGGTGTTAGGTTCATGTTTTACGTGATGGCTAATGTTGATGTGATTGAATCTATCAACAAGGTTTTAAAAAATATTGACATTGTAGTGATTTATAATGTGTGTGGTAGGGTTTTAGGGTAAGATATTGACATTGTAGTGATTTATAATATGTGTGGTAGGGTTTTAGGGTAGGATATTGACATTGTAGTGATTTTTAATGTGTGTGGTAGAGTTGTTGAAATAGATCACATTTGACAACTAAGGGAAAAAAGGTCTAGGCCAACTAGGTTTGTAATCACAACATGTTTTAGCACAAATCCTTATAAAAAAATGATGAAATGCAACAAAAATTTCTTAAAATTTTAGTGTGATATATATGTAAAGGTTATAGGGCCCTTTCCACTTGTGAAAATATTCAGGCATGGAGGTACATGCTAACGCTTTTGTGGTATGTTTCATTTTCACTTTGCTTCGGTGGAAGAAATGTTTTTTTGTGGTGGTAACAAAAACTATGAATTTGCATGCATTGTCTAATTACATCTATAATAACTATGTTTACAAGTTTTGATCTTTTGTTTTGATAATCAACTATATGAATGCATCTTGGAACCCTATGCATGTTACTATTGGTTTATTTGAAATGCATGAGAATATAAGGCTTCCCATGATTAAGCAATTGCAATTTTTATTTTAGAAGGTTGATTTGATACATCACAATTGTTTTTTGAAAGATGAAAGCAACTTGACATTTATGGATCTCTCAAGGAATTCCAGTTGCTTGGTGACAAAGTCAAAGCTTACATCATTAGAAGAAGATTAATTATTCTATTTTTAATTTGACATTACTTTAACAATTATTCCTTTTTAATGACTTGAGTTTTAATGTACTAAACCCTAAGATCCAAGCATGTCCAACAAAAATTGATGGACCAATTGATGAATCCAATATTTTATTGAAGAAAACAATAATATCTTTGATGTTGGCACATTTATTGAATTTTTTTCACATGCACTTATTGTTAAGGAACTTTGTTCAAGACATTATTTATAATTCCAATAGCGCATGTGATAATCTCCTCTTTTGGTGGTGCAATCATGAAAATCAATTCTCAAACATTGGCTTCTTTATCAAATAGATCTTTGGAATTTCAAAGTCACAAATTGAAATTGAATGTGTATCTTGAATTGTTTTGTTAATAATTCTTTGATGTTGTTGTTTATACGTGAAAAACATAGATTGCATTATCATTGTGAAGAAGAATTGGTTTGATGATCCAAGGATGAATTGTACATGGCATAATGATTTGAATTTTTTTGACTTTGAACAAAAACATGATTTGCTTGAGAAAAAAAATGCTTAGAGAATTGAAGTTTGATTCACTTGCAAGTTACTATTTATTTTTTTGGTAAAAGGTGTATGCTCTTGTAAGCTAATGTGTGATTGCAAAAAAAACTCCAAACATCCATAATTTGAATATACTTAGCCTTTGTGTGTATCATGTCATTAGTTATGATTTGAAAACCGACAAATTCATATCCTTTGGATGAAAAATAAAATATGACTTTATATCCATCTTGACAAATATATTAAATCAATCAATCAATTAATAAAGATAGTCCTCAACAACAACAATTTCATATTATAATAAGATCCATACTTTTTAGAGTACCACCACACCTATGTGATTGCAAAAACCCTCCATTGGATTCAATACAATGTGCTTGTAGGGGCCTTCACATTCAGACTGTTTTCAAACTGTGGATTATTTTTTCACTCTTTTGCTGGCAAAGGATGGAGCTCACAAAAGGATGCTCCACCAAATAACCAACCTACCCTAATAGGTAGGGTGCTCTTAGGAAGGGCTATTAGTCAAGGCCAAACATAGTGGCAACCAATATTAGGAATGGAATTTCCATGCAACCAATGAGAAGTCGCATTATGGTCTACAAACTGAGTGACAAGGGCTCCATGAAACTTAAAAAACTAGTTGGAACCAGACTGAAGGTTCCATCAAATTGAAAAAATAGTTGAAATGGAGTTCAGAAGTTGTTCTCTTTTAAGTTTATGGTAATGTCCTCAGAGTGGGGAGTTTTGGAAGTAAGCACCCCACTCAAGGTGTAGCTGAGGGGAGCTTATTTCTGGAACTCCCTAGCTTTGAAGGTGTTACCAAGTGTTAAAAATGACAAGATTTTTTTTAAAAATTCCCATATGTGTATCACACGAAAATAAATTCAAAAACAATGTGGCAAATTTTGAAAAACGGAATGTGCATGCCTACAGGCATTTCATTTTCCAAAATGCCCCTGCAAGATTTTACACTATGAGAGTGTACCTCCAAATACACTATGAAAACTCTCAGAGGTTTTCACAAACTAGTTGGAACCAGAACAAGAGTGTCCATCATTCAAATCAAAAAAATAATTATAACCTAGACCTGAAATTCTCTTTAAGAACTGGAATTAGGCAATCAAATAAGGTTATCGTTCCCAAGTTTCCTCCTTCACCCTTGCTCCCCACCCACAAGAAAAAAAGGGTGGCCCTTGTGCGACTTCCTATTGTTTGCATGGAAATTCTATTCCTCAAATTGGCCAGGAACAGGGTGGGAACACATTGGGAACCAGAGAAAATATGAAAAAAAAATCCTTTCCCCCCCCCCAAACTTAAAAAGAAAAAGAAGCAAGCAACCTTGAGTGCATGATTGGGGCTTCCCCATTGACTGCATGAAATTTATCTTCCCAAAAGAGTTCATCACCATTTTTGGCCTGGGCTAATACCCCTTGTAAAGAACACCGTACCTAGCTTTTAAATCAACCTGGGGTACTTACTATGTTTCATATTAATTAGTTGGGGGTGCCTCACAAGTCCAACTTTTTTTTTTTTTTTTTTGGCAATGAGTCAATCTGATTGGCCCATAAAAAAAAAAAAAGTTGAAACTATGGAGGCTCCCCAAAATAAAGATTTTATGGAAAGA
>Ga0209611_10000091_pt1 | contig 97396 bp, 84 predicted proteins | sample S1TSphgellanicum_3_FD_187693 | JGI IMG/M metagenome (GOLD analysis project Ga0209611, IMG submission 187693) | Host-associated microbial communities from peat moss isolated from Minnesota, USA - S1T2_Fc - Sphagnum magellanicum MG (SPAdes) (version 2) | ecosystem: Host-associated > Plants > Peat... | reverse complement strand
TTTTTTTTTTTTTTTTTTTTTTTTTTTTTTTGGTGGCACTGAGCCAAGTTGATTAGCCCATCACAAAAAAAAGAAAAAAGAAAACCCCAAAACTTTGGAACCTCCCTAAAATAGAAGTTTCAGTTTGAGGATGTACATTTTCTAAGAGTGTGTGGAATGTACGTATAAAGTCAAGTTCAGAATTGGGTGCCTTTATAAATCAATTGTTTTTTAAAAAATTTGATGACTATCAAGCATCATACTATGTAGAAATCATATCTCATGTTGAAAGAATTGGTGGATGCTAGAGGCTAAAGGAACTCAATGAGCTTCAAAATGTCACCAAAAGGTATGTGGCCCATTCTTAACTTGTAAAGTGGCCTTCCTAAGACTAGACTAAAAGTGAAAGTTTAAAAAAAGGACCAATACCAAGACCAGGCTGGGTATTAAAGTTGTTAAAGAGGTACCTACCCAAGGCCAGTACGTGGACCAAGCTGGTATGTTAAAAAATTGATACTAGAACAACATTGGTATATATTAGAGTTATATGTAAAGTAAGAAAAACACAGCACCAGAACCCTGAGTTTGGTCATAGACGAGGTGAATTTTTTTTGAAAAAAAAACCTGCAAATAAGTACATTTGCATTCAATTGGGCGAGGGATGAAAGTTAGAAAACCATCCATTTTGGTGGTAAACTGAGTTTCATCCAGTCTTTCCTTTTTCCTGAGCACCTCCACTGCTGCTAGCCTTACATATATTTTCACGGCTCCTGCCCGTAAGACTGATATAATTATTCTCGAACCTTGTGTATTAAATACTGAGTTTCAGCATTTCATACTGAGATTTTAATAAAATTTCATTACTGCTATAGTTATTCTCGAACCTTGTGTATTAAATACTGAGTTTCAGCATTTCGTACTGAGATTTTAATAAAATTTCATTACTTTGCGCGTACCAATGAAAGAAGGGATAAGGGTGAATATCAACAGAGGGTCAAATGAGACCCAAAAACAGGGTGAAGACAGGGTGACTTTATGGAAAACTCTATTAAACTGGAAACATGAAAATGGATGAAACCACAATGTTTGCCTCACACATGTAGTTAAATATGAGCCCAGGCTTAGTGTTGTAAGAAAACCCATGTTTTGTTGTAGTGTTAAGATGTTGCATTTTCAGCAAAAGGATAAAATCAATATAACAATAATCTATAGTACAATTTATGAATTCTTTCATTTTCAGCCCAAGGCAATTTTTTTTCATTAAAAAATAAATTCAATGTAATAACTAATAACAATTTCTAGTTGACTCTTTGTATGTTTCATTCATTTTGCCACAAACTGAACTCAATGTAAATTTGATGACAACAATCAAAACAACCCAAAGTACAAATTACAAGTGACAAGGTGTGGTGGTGGTTTACACAGATTCTGGCTACCAAATTGTGAATGATTTCTTCTCGGTTTGGTGAAAATTTGCTCTATTTCTATGTGTTTGTTTGCATATTATTCCTGTGATCGGTGAGCCACTGAGCTGGTCATAAATTACAATTTTGTTTTCTAACACAATCGGTGTGGCATAATAAGCAAATGCTGGAATGAAATTAAAGATGTGTGTATAAGTGGTGTATAGAATCTGCATGCGGGGTTTTCTTTTTTAATGCCTATTTTCAACTAACTATCAATGGCTCCTTGAGATTGAGTAATGTTGGAGTCATACTTGTTACACCATCATCATCAACTTCATCTTGAGTTGCTGGGAGCAATTCTGCCGCAAGTATTGCAGCTCTTTGACCCCATGCAACGAGGTACAATCCCATCACAATAAGAATGGCACCGATGAAACTGCACACATGAAATGAAATGCCAAAAAAGAAAAACACCCACCCACCCAAACAAATCATATACGGTTTTTTTTGGCCATCATCATCAAAATCCAGCAAAGTTCAAGAATTTTTTTCTATAAAATTTTCTGCTGAAAACCTTCTTCATTCACCAAAACCAGAAGACTAATTTCTGAAACAAAAAAGATGATCATCAACTATGTGTATATGGGTGAAGAAGGAATCAATTTGCTAGTTTGTTAAGAGCATAAGAGTCTTGTAAAAAGATTGAAGATGGGAGATTTCAACAAAAGGAAGGAATTTTTTGTGTTGTGGTGGTGGTGATGGCAGATAGAGAAGACTTTGTTGTTATGGGCAATTTGTTTGTTTCATTTACCTGCCTACATATAAAGTCTCCTTGAGGAGTATGTAGCTCAAGATGACAGTTGCAATGGGTTGAAGTGGGGCGTAACTCGATGCTAACACAGGACCTGTTTTTGAGATTGACCATGCAATTGCTCCAATTGCTAATGCTGAAAGTGCTGCCCCCTGCAGCACCCATGAGAGAGAATAAAGAGACACAAAAAAGAAAAAGATCAAGCACAATGAAGAGCTCTTTAGATGTTCTTTTCCCCTTCTTCTTCAATTTAGGGTTTATTAAAGGCAGTAGAATTTTTTCACTCAGTTTTGACATATGAACAATGGATTTTGAATTTGGATTTCCTGGCATTCATATGAGTCATCTAGCACAACTTGCCATGATTACCATGAATTTTCAAATGACAAAGCGTAAATAAATCGTTGTGATTGAAAGCAAGAGAGAGAGAGAGATGAGTACACACACCGAGTAGAGAATGCACATGATCTCACCCCTGTTGCTTACAAACCAATCCGATGTGTCAACCATGAAGTATGCAGTTGTTGTGAGCATCAAGAACCCAATGGTGAAGACTGAAGCTGCCAGTGATACTGGAGCAGTGTGCTTTGCCAAAGTCACAGCCTGGAAGAAGGAAGAAGAAGAAGAAGGCAAAAAGATGCACTCATCATCAACTTCACATTTGTGCAACCTTGAAACACAATTTGTATCTTTCTGAATGCAAACAATTGGTTCTAAAGAATTGGAGAAATCTTTGAAAATTGTGAGGAATTCACCTGTGTGCCTGTTTCTTATGATCTGCTTCTGCATTAAATTCACATGCGCTAAAGTTCAACTGGACTCCTTCTAAGATTTAGATGATCTACCTGTCTGCCTGTTGTGTGGGTGTTTTTTCTTTTGATATATGTACTCAGATGGGAATGGACTTTCATCATCAACTGCCATTTTTTGGTTCATCTTGGTGTGTTTTTCTTACCCTTAGCTGACAATAATAGAGAAAATTTTGGTACCTGAATGTTGATGAAGGATGCAAGGCACAAGGAGCTTCCAACAAGGGAAATTGCACCGAGCTTCCATGGATCCATTTGGAAGCCAACCACAGCAGACAAGGAATGCAGAAAGGATCTCAAACCAGCAGGCAGAAATTCAACTGGCACTGGCAGTAAATTTGTGGTGAATCTGTTTTCCAGAAGTGGTGGACCTTTGTAGGAGATCATCACCACAGCTCCAGTCACAGATGCAAGAATCCCTAAGATCTTTGCTTGTCCCCATCTCTGTTTCCACTGAATCGATTCTAACCTGCAAAGTTTTTTGGTGTTTTACTCATGCAAAAAAAAAAAAAAAAAAAAGTTCTCTTAGAATTTGCACCAGTGGAGTGATCTGTGGTTGTCTTATGAGATAACAAACTACATTGCCAACTACAGACTTGGAGCTTGAAAAAAACCTGAACTTGGTGGCAGCAGCAGAAGATTTGGAGCTTGAGATTAAAAGATCTGAACTTGGCAGCAGCAGCAGAAGAAGAGGTCCAGGAGCTTACTGGAAAATTGTAGCAATGATGAGAGTGAAGACAGGGACCAGCATTTGCATGGCAGCTGCAAAGGTTGCACTGGTAAGGATGAGGCCAGTGTACAAAAGAATCTGGTTCAAGTACATCCTGCATCCACCAACTTCATGGGTGCTGAACTAGAGATACCCAAAGTCAAACATAGGAGGCACAAGCCACAAGATCACAAAGAAAATTCTTTTTGCTGCAAACCAGATTTGATTGATTTTGGGGATGGCTTTTTATTTGATTGATGGTGGCCTAGTGCATAGTACTAGATAGAGTTTTTAGTGCACGATTTGGAAAATGGTAACTGTTTGTTTACCCAACAAACCCAAGGCACGTGTACCGAGCGAGCACCTCAAGAGTCAGCCATTTCCGAGTCTTTCTGCAAGCAAGCACCACCCAAAAAAAAAAACCCCCCATCATGAGCACCAAGTGTTGTTACAATTGCACAGTCATGTAGGTCTCTCTAGATTACAAAGTTTTTTGGGGGTCCAGGGAAAGATGTTGTTGGCATACAATTCATAAAAGTAAGCGAAAGGGATGAGGAGGCAGATCCCAAAAGCATCTCGGTATACTGCAAACACCAGTTGTTGTACTCCTCCACTTAATGCTATCTTTGCCACCACCAGGTAGCTCCCAACTGCTACTTGTGTGAGCAACATGAGCAAGTGCACCCTTGGTCTCACTCTTGATCCTGGTGCCAAAAACCTGCATTATCAATATGAGGAGCAGATTTCTTTCACATTATTCAATCTCATGACAGATCACCTACATAGATTCTTCAAGCTTTTGGAAAGTTCCCAAGCTTTTTTGCAAATTACAAATCAAAGAGCTAACTAGCTGCTGCATGTGGAAAAACAATTGTGAGAAACTGATTTCAGCATACCCATCATGAGCTTCCTCCATTTTCTTCAGCACTTGTTTTCCCCTTTTTTTTCACTTCTTTCTGCTTACTGAAAATTTTGGGATTGAGGCCTTAGAGTCTAGAGATTCTTGGTTGGGAGCTCTGGACAAACTGTCACTCAAGAAGAAGAAGCGGAAGAGGAAGAGGAGGAGGAGGAGGAATTCCAGCGTTTTTTTTGGCTAGCTCTATATAGCCAAAAAAAAGAAATTAAGAACAAAAAGGGCTAAAATCAAATGGTTAATTTACTGATTTTTGAGATTTTCAATAGCCATAATTGAAGCGAGTTTTAAAAATAATCGCCAGATTTCTATCAATTGAATGTGCTAAAAATCATCAAGTGCTTTTCTCATGTTTTCAATAGCCATAATTGAACCGAATTTTAAGAATAATCCCCAGATTTCTATCAATTGAATGTGCTAAAAATCATCAAGTACTTTTCTCATGTTTTCAATAGCCATAATTGAACCGAATTTTAAGAGAAATCGCCAGATTTCTATCAATTGAATGTGCTAAAAATCATCAAGTGCTTTTTCATATTTTCAATAGCCATATTTTGACCACTGCTTTTTTTATTAAAAAAAAGCCAGAATTCGATATCTTCAAAGTGGTAAACTGAAGTGTTTTTTTGGTATTTTAATAGCCATAATTCGACCAAATTTAAAGAAAAACCGTCAGATTTTTCCTATACGTGGTTCAAGTAGGTAGCCAAAAATGTAGAACAATGTTTTAGAAAAAAACTCTTTCATATTTTTCTTGTAGCCAATTCTGGCTAAATCTTCCTGTTGATCACTCCACTTTTGGCTACATCACAAACCGACCCCCAAAAAAAATCACTGTCTTTATAGCCCTTTTAGGCTGGCTATATATAGCCAAAAAAAAGGTATATTCGAAATTAAAAGCTCTAAAATTAATCAAGTGCTTTTTGATATTTTCAATAGTCAGAAATTCGACCAAAAAATTTAAAAGAAATTGTCACATTTCTACACATGGTTCAAGTAGAGTAGCCAAAAATATTGAAATTAAAAATAAATTACTTTCATATTTTGCTTGTAGCCAAATTAGGCGAAATCTTCCTATAAATGATCTTCACTTTGGCTACATCACAAAATTGACCCCCAAAAAACAATGAAATTAATTAATTAATTAAATTAAATTAAAAACTGGCGATGATAACGACAGTAAATAGTAAATAGTAAATTTCCGGGAGTGAGAAAAGTGACAAAAAGTAAAACCAGTGCCAAGAATATTGGGAGATGCTTTTTTACCCGATTTAGTAAAAGTTTATGGGGTAAATAGTAAATAGTAAATACCTAGTGCCAGTGAAAAGAGGTAAAACTGGGAAAAAGGTCAGTACAGTCAGCGTGAAAAACGCCAGGTAACTTTAGATTCGCCACGTCGCAGCAACAAGGGGCAGCGGTAGATCCGCCACGTCACAGAAAAAGAGTTGCAAGAACTCTAGCGTGGCGAATGACAAGCGTCCACTTGGCGCTAGTGTGGCGTCTCCCGGGGCAGGTTTTCAGGGCGATTTCTTCTGAGCCCTTTTATTATTATTTCTTTTTTGGGGCCCTTTTTTTTTTTCGGTTTTGGGCAGCTGTCCTGGAGGGAGTGATTTTTATTTTTTTGGGGGGCGAAAATTAATTCGCTATTTTGATGATTTTTTTATAAAAAAATTCCCAAGAAACATGGTCAAGGGAACTTGTTTTTTTTTTTTTTGAAAATTTCCAAAAATATTTGCCACATTTCACTGATTTTTTTTTTGAAATCACCAAGATTTTTGGAGGATTTGGGCAGATTTATCTAACCTTTTTATTTTGGGCCTTTTGAAATCGCCATATTTAGCTAATAGGTTCTAGTGGGTCATTAACATGCAATAAGATTCCTAGATTTTTTTGACTTTTTATTTGTCTTGTAGCCAGATTTGGCTAAATCCTCTTGTGACTGATCAACACTTTTGGAGCCCAAAAAAAAAAAACTTCTGCTTTGAGGGGTCATATTGCCGCATTAGGAGGAGATTCCCGGGCAGTGATTATTATTATTATTATTATTATTATTTTCCCAGCACACCCTTGGGCGAAACTTTTGCCCAGGGGCTTGCCCGAAAACCAAAATCTGCTGTGGGTAGGCCCATCTCTAGTACAAAAATTGAACCATCGAGGGACCAGGTGACCACATGTCCCACCTCGGAAAAAAAAGGCCTCAATAAAAAGGTACCTAAATGAGAGCATCTCCAATGGTGCTAAGTATGTAACGCTGGATAGTAAAATTAAATGTCCAAGTTTAACTTTTTGGTTTTTTGGCAACCCCACCAATAAAACTGAAAGTGACATATACGCGGGGACTACTAATAGCAAACAACTGGACAAATCAGAAATACTGAGCCGCAGTCAGGTCCAATTTATTACACTCTATTTTGGAGGTGCACAACTGTGTTGCGCCTTTTACTAGCCACCGCAAGCTGCACGAATTTGGTGCAAAAAAACCTGCACATTTTGTCTTTGTCACAATAAATTTTACTGTTTCGAGTCACATACTGAGCACCGGTGGAAATGCTCTAAGACACCTCAAAAAACCCTTTACTGTATTTTGTCTTCTTTATTGGGTAAATTATTATTTTTTCTTGGGTGAATTTTTTTTATAATAATCTTGGGCAAAAAATAATTAAAAATTCTTGTAGTTGTCCAATATGATAAAAGGAGGAGAGGTTTCTTTTCATGTGAACCTCTCCTTTTTCACATAATGGATGACCACAAGGGTATCAAGAATTCAATATTTATGTCATGTTATCAAGGTATCTATTAAGGAAGGTTGTTTGTTTGTTTTGTTTGTCACATTCAGATCTCCCAAATTGTAGTGGGGGTTTCTTTTTAAATTTATGAAATGTGCCCGAGAGGCAATGTGGCTACTCTTTGATCTACCTAAATGGCTTCTTATGTAATTTTGATGGATGAAACACGTGGCTTTTTTGTCACTTGTTGATTCCGTTTTTGGTGTTTTCGGCAAAGATGGATATTTCAAAATAGGCTCAAGGTGACTATGTTATTTATTTATTAATAAAAAGGTAGATTCAATGGGCAGGGGGAGAGGATTTTTTTTTCATTTTTGCTTTGTTCCCACCCAACATCTTCCTTTTAAGTTCCCAATGGGTTCCCAATATGTCCTTGGTTCCCAATGTGTTCCCCAAGTGTGTTTTCAAGTAGTGTTTGGTGTGGAGAGTGAACTATCCATTGTTCACTTTCCACTTGGACAGTTGACTTTCCATGCAAGTTTTGTATTTTATTTTTTTTAATTGTGTTTTTGGAGGGGGGAAAGGGGTCAAAGCAAAGAGTTCCCAGGTTCCTGACATGTTTTCACAATAGCACCTCATTTTTATCCCATATGTTTTGGCAAATGTTGTCCTCATAGTTGGGCCAAAGGGTGAGGAACTCTACACTTCAAAATAGAACCTTTTATTTTGGGGAACTTCCATAGTTTATTTCTTTTGAGTGATGGGCCAATCAAGTTGGCTCATTGCCAAAAAAAAAAAAAAAAAAAGAATTTGAAACACACTTCATCTAATGAATGGGACAGGTGATTGAATATTAATACTAATTTCTCATCAATATACTATCTACTCCAACACAACTCCTTAGCCCACAAATCATGGACTTTTGGGTGTGGGCCTTAGGGCCACTTAAATGAAGATCCAAGGTCTAGGGTCCAATGAAATAGAGCAATCCTATTGGATGAGAGCCATAAATTGGACCCATGGCCTTTAGATGAAAGTACAAGACCAAAAAGTGGCAAATCAAGGCTAAATTTACATGGCACCATTTTGGAGGGAAAATCAATTGGTTAGAACCCAAAAAAACAAGAGCCAAAAGGGGAAACTCGTGATTTGAAGAACCAAGATGCAAGCTACGGTCCAACGTAGGGTCAATCTTAAGGATTCAATTTGTGTCAAATGAGTCCAAATTGGTGCCTACAAATTTGAAGTTGGGCCCCATCTAAAGCGGGCCTTAGTCTACTCATTAAACATTGTAGCATTTACATGTACCTTGAAGTTCAATAGTTTGCAAGAGATTGATAAGGCATTTAAAAAATTAAAAACTAACAAGGGTAGGTGGTCTTGATAAGAACCATTGATCAATAAGCTTTTATCATTGTCTTAGTTTTGTAACAACAAAGGAAAAAAATAAAAATTGGAGGTTTTAAAAATATATATATACTATCAAATTAGAAAATTGGCAATCTTTTCTCCCTTAAATTCCCTTTTACTCAAAATCACAAAAGCAAGAAAAAAAAAAACAAGAGTTCACGATGAGCCCTATTATAAAAGGCCTAATTGAAGTAAAGCCAAGCTTATTACTAGGTACTCTTGGATGCCAACCTTTGGCTAAAATTCATATTCCTTCGCAAACTAATTCATTTTGTCTCATTCACATATGCAATTTGTTAACCACTTTGCACAATACATTTTAGGTATCTCAATTCATATTTCAAACTTTCAATGAGTAATGAAATGTTTTTAAAGAATAGAAAATACTTATAGTTTCAAATGGATTTTGGGAATTTTTTAGAGAAAAATTAACATTGGTTTGGCAATGAATGTCATGGATAGAATGGCCCAAATTTTTAATATGTTATACATACCTAACTAAAGAAACCAAAAGATGTACCAAAAGAATCTTGGAAGATTTTTGAAATGTTTCTCTTGTTTACATATTTATATAGGTAGTTGCTTTGAACAATGAACATCATATTAGCAAAATTATTTTTCTTCTGTATGTATGTTGAATTAGTTCATGTAATGAAATATAAAAAGATTAAAAACATTATATCAATCAATTTTTCAACTTAAAATACATAAGATTATATACATATCAAGTTTGATGTTTTGTGTTATGGTTTAAGATTTTGTCACGGGCACGAACACAATCAAGACTATAAGATTTTTTAACAAATGCAAGAACAAGGACATGCTCAATTCCAAATCCAAATTATGAAACAAGAAAAACAAAAATAACAATATAACAAATGCAAATAAAAGCCCAACAAAATTTTATTGTAAAAAAGAAACAAAACAATGTTATGAAAAGAAAACATACCCAAAATTGGTGTTGAACTGATTAAAAGTAATGAGGAATTCTACTTTTATTTATACCCAATGTGCACTTAGCTTAAAGAAGTTTTTCAGAAAAATTCAATTTATGTGTGGTTCATGTTCGCCCATGTGCACCCATATGCATTCATGTGTGAACTATGAGTGAACTAACACTCAATTAAAAGTGAACTCAACTAAGAATGAACTTAAATTTAATTAAACGTGAAGTAAAAATTAACTAGAAGCAAATTAACGGTTAATTGGAAGTGAACTAAAGGTTATTTGGGAATGAACTAAAAGTGAACTAACAATTAACTAAAAGTGAATTAGGACTTAAATAAAAATAAATTAAGACTAAACTAAGAGTCAACTATAAATGAATTAAAATTTAATTGAAACCTAACTAAAATTGAATTGAAATTAAATTAAAAAATAGGTACAAGTTTATTACAAATCATGGATGAACATTCAAATAAATGAATTCCATGGCGTTGGCATCCATGACATCATTTCCCCTTATAGCAAGGAGTTCCACAAATAACATATTTGGGCTTGTTTGGATATAGTCGATGAAATTAATGCACCTTCTCCATGGCATTTGATAGGTTATTGATAGGTTTCCAAGTGTGCTCGCTCACATCATACCCATGCTAATGAAGATATTGGAGTTGACTATAGATATTTTTGAATCCAAAATGTCCTCCATTTCATCTTCATGTTCATAATCAACTTTAATAGGTGGAAGGGGATCATGGTCTTTTATTGGGTTGGTAAACGCATGGTAAGGTTCCAACAAAGAAACATGAAACATAAGATGGATTTTCATAGAACCTAGAAGTTTGAGTTGTAAAGTCACAACATTGATTTATTTCACAATTAGGAATGGACTTAGCCTGTGATGATCCAACTTCTTTAATGGTCATGTTGTCTTGATATGTTATTATCAAAACCAAACCTAGTCCTCAAACTTGAAGTTGGGTTGTTCTTTTTTATGTTCATCAACATTCTCTTTGTATTACCTTTGTGTTTCTTTAAGGTTAAATACAAATTGAACTCGAACATTTGTTAACCACATGGTTTGATGCTTAGCTACTAGATTCACGACTTTGTTCACACCCTGAATGTCAAACTTTGGTTGCAAACCATGATTTATAAAAAAAGGTGTTTGCTAGGTTTATGAATGCATGGTGTTGTTATAGGCAAAATTTCCCATGGCCAAAAGTTCTAACCAATTATCTTGATTATAATTGGTTATGCATCATAAATATTGTTCCAAAATTTGATTCACCCATTTTGTTTGCCCATCTATTTGGGGGTGGAAAATTGATGATAACTTCACCTTCACACTTAAAAGTTCAAAGAGTCGCCTTTAGAACTTGGATGCAAACTAAAGCCCACGATTAAAAATGATATTTTCAAGGAGACCATGATATTGAAAAACATGATCAAATAATAACTTGGTTGTTTTTTAACCAAGTATTATTTTGGTATGGGGAATGAAATGAACCATCTTCATCAAATAGTCCATTATGAATGGAATCATAAGAACCAAAAGGTGGAAGGTATGTGATGAAGTCCATGGAAATTGAAGACCACAGGGATGTAAGGATCAACAATGGTTAAAGGAGACCATAAAGGTGATGACAAAGAGTTTTTGTTCAAGCACAAACATTGCAAGATCTAACAAACTCTTTCACATACTTCCACAGTTGTGGCCACCAATAATCTTGCGACATTAACTCCATGGTCTTATTGAATCCAAAATGGCATGTGGCCAAAATATCATGTTTAACCTAAAGACCTTGAAGTTGTGCAAGGCCATCCTGAACATACAAAATACCATCACGATACAACAAACCATTTTGAAACTCAAACTTAACATGATCATTGGAAAAATCTTGGACTTGACCATGACTCCTTAATTAACCTTGGATGTTAATAATAATAAGGTCCCTCTTCAAATCTTCACAAATTTGACAAAAAATGGTTGTGTCATCAAGAAGTATCAACAATGCTTGAAATTAAAGATGTTCATGCTTGAAAATGACATCACATTGTTGTTCATAGGTTGCATTTCCCTCCTTAAGTGCAAGGTACAAGCAACAAAACAACGCATCAAGTTTCCTTTCATGGTGCCCAAGGCAATATGTGATGAAAAACCGAAATCAGGACAAAAACAATGCCCACCAAACTTGGCATCGATTCAAAACACAAGTAATCATGAAATACTAGAGATTCTTATGATCGGAGTACATAATGATTTCATGTTGAACACCTTCAAATAAGTGACGCCATTTTTCAAAAGCATTGACAATAACCAAAAATTCTTTATCATGAATCTTGTAATTAATTTTAGCAAGAAAAAACTTAAGAGAACAAAAAACAACAAAATGAAGGAGATCATCATCCCAAGGTTGTGAAAGCACAACTCCTAATGTAAAACCAAAAGCGTCAGTCTTTATAACGAAGGGTTTGGAGGGATCCACATAAATCAAAAGTGGGGCAATCATGAAGGAAGTTTTCAAATATTAGAAGGCGTTGTCAACTTCAATTCCCCATGGTAAAAGTGAAATTTAAATTCCTTCAGAATCTTTCACACTATTGTAACAACAGATTTCCATGCATATGTTCACTATTTTTTTTTAAGTCTCAACAAACTTAACACTACAATTCATTCCAACATCATATTCATGGTTATTGCATATAACCAAAATTTGCACTTTAGAATACATTATAAAAAACTCTAGAAAGAATATTACAATTCATTTCATCATAATCTAACATTATGGAAAATTCACACAAAAGATGAACATAAAATTCATTATAAAAGTTTGTGTTTATTTGTATTACTGAAAACATGAATCCAAATTACAATGTGATCCCATGTTTTGTTAAAAAAAGATCCAAAACAACATTTTAAATGTGTTATATCAAAACATAGTTTGTGGTGCTTCCAGCTCCTCTTACTTTTCTCTAAAACTCCATGTTTCATCTTCTTCTCTCTCCCTTGTTCTCCAAAACTCTCCCCCTTTTGAACCATCCCAAATCACATCATCATGATCCAAACAATAAGAATTCGAAATTCAAACCAACAAAGTTCTCCAATTAGACCCTATTTTAACTACCTTGTTCATCCAAAGTCACATACTCATCCTACCCCCTTAACACCCCATGAAAAAGGTTGATCCTTCCGAATTAAATGAGTAAAAAAAGCCACTATCGTAAAATAATGGGCAACGAAACATTGATAAAAGTTGGCAAATTCAATAAAACATTGGACGTCACAAACAGAAACTCGGGTACCTTAGTCAACAATGGTCTAAACCTTGTGAGGATCCATGCGAATGCCATCTCCAAAGATGATGTAGTTAAAAAGTGCCACATCAATTTGATGAAATTCACATTTTTCCAACTTGGCATAAAATTCGACTTCCTTGAACTTGTCCAAAACAAATTGAATATGTTCATCCTCTTCCAAGTTCTTAGAGAAAATGAAGATGTCATCAATGTAACAAACCACAAAATCATCTAGGTATTCACAAAAAACATCATTCATGAGGTGTTGAAAAATGGCAGGTGCATTCGTAAGGCCAAAGGGATCCATTCACGATTGGGGTACCAAAAAGGAATGTTTAATTAAAAGAGGACTACAAAGGACAACTTTGGATTTTTGTTTATCTTACATTAATATAATCGTAATGGATTGTTGTATGTCAATAGATAAAATGATGTCTTCTTAAATTAATAAAAATATTTTAAAATAGTTTGGATACTATTTTAATGTCATTTTGAGTCTTGTAAATTAAAAGAATCAAATGTCTAAAATACATTTTTTAAAATAATAATAAAAAGGAAGGCATAAAATCGTATAATTGATTTCAAATTTTTTGTATAACAAAAACATGCCCCTTTCTATGAAAATACATGTTCATTGGATGAACTTGATGAAAAACCAAATCATTCAAAAATTTCAAAATCTTAAAATTTTGAAAGAAACGATTGCAAGGCAAATGACTCATTTTAAAAACCATTTGATAAGAAAATTATGTTCAATGAGTTCAAAATGTCTTGCTTTAGATGCAAGTCACATGTGTAGGAAATGAACATGCCAAAAAATATGTTTGGTTGTCCATTGAAACTCATTTTGGGATTTTTTAGGGTTTTTTGCATTTTTGGTATTAAATTAAAACATTCATACGCAATTATGTAGGATGGTGAAAAATCACCATTAACACATGAATTATCTTATATTGGACTATTCAATTTTTCTCGCCCTAAATGTTATTTGTAAAAAATAGTTCTAAAAAATCCTTAAATCATTTTTTCCTTTTTCAGTATCCCAACTATGAATGGACTCAAAGGGCATCACAACATACTCAAAATGGCCATAATGCGTACAAAATGTTGTCTTTCATTCGTCATCTTTTCAAATACACACCAAGTTGTATGCACCATGCAAGTTGATCTTGGTGTACATCTTGACATGATTAAGTCAATCTAATAATCCTAAGATCGAAAGTAATGAGTATCAATTCTTGATGGTGAGTTGATTTAACCCATGGTAATCGATGCACGTTCCAAGGGATCCATCCTTCTTTTTCACAAACAAGATTAGGGCACTAGCTGGAAACTTGGAATGTCGAATGAACCTTTTTTCGAGATTTTCATTGATGTATTCATGAAGAATTACAAGTTTGTCTTGTGAAAAATTATAGATGAGTCCAAATGGGGGTTGTACACCTTCTTCCAAATCAATCATGCAATCATATGGTCAATGCCCTGGTAAGTTGTCAACATTTTTCTTTTCAAACACATCCTTGTAGCCTTTATATTGAGAAGGAATCTCATGTTGTTGTGGATTAACATATGTTGTAGGAAGTGCATAAATAAAAAATGCATCCACTTCTTTATAGCATGCATGAATGCCATTGATCCCATAAACAATGGCTTGGAAAACTTGGATTTTTGTGCACCAACAAGGTTTTTGAAATTTGGCTTACGTTCAACCTCACCTAAATTGTCTTTGAGCACATGATGTACATGTTCATGTGTTTCACCAACCATGCTTGTGACAATGGCCTTACAATCTAAAGGCTCTTGCTTGGGTGCTTCAAAATGGAGACTCCTTATATGTTAATCCATTGGTGAATTATGCAAAATAAGCCAAGATAACCCAATCATCATTGGGTTTTTCAGGGACAAAACAACATTGAACATGACATTGCTAGAATGTGACCCAATGGTGATCTCCAATGCCTTGGTTTCATGTGTCATAGGTCTTGAGGAGAAACTATGATTATCAATGACTTCAACTTCTATTAGTGCAACTTTCTTCACCAAAGCCAACTTATGTTGTTACCCTAACTCCTTGTCAACAAAACATGCAAATGCACCAAATCAAGCAATGTTTGAATCTTTATTGTTGTGGACTTGTTACATTCATTTGATCATGACTGGTAACAAGAAATTAGGTGCTAGATATGACAAACAAGTTGGTACCATTCTTAGCACATGATGAATTGAGGTCCAGTTTCTAAGTCCCTATTGAGATTAGACATGTTCATTTTTCAATTCTCCAAATTTTGAATCAATGAAAGAAATAACATGTGTTTTATGTGGACCTCATTTTTTTGGACATTCACAAGCAACATGACTTGGTTTTCCATAATATAAACAAAGATAGTTTGTGCGTCGTTGCTATTTTTTTTGTTCAGTGAGGGGATTGAATATCGTTTCATCAATTTACATGGGATCATCCTTTGTTGTTGATAGAATGGGTTGGGGTGGCATGGGGTCATGAAATTCTATTGCACTAGTGATGGTTCCCAACGCTTTTCTTGGTGACATTCAAAAAAACAATTGTCACAACAAATAATTTGTGTAATTGTTTGACTCAAGGTTGTAGGATCTAACATGGTCAGAAATAAGTTTTTTGCATCACTGTATAGCTTGAATTGGAACTAACTCGTGAGTGCAACCTTGTCCCATGAGATGTCACATGTTAACTACCTGAATTTAAATGCGTACATAGATGTAGGTTGTGTACCTTAATGAAAAGATTGCAACTTGCTAATGGATGTGCATTTTCTATTTGAATTTCCAAAGGTTGCAATGAACTTTTCAAGAAATGCTTCAAATTTGTTTAAAAGTGATGATTAGCATTCAAGTAACATGCAAACCAAGTAGTGCTTGATAACAAAATGTTGATGACTCTAACTTGAACTAGTCCATGTGGATAGTGATGAGGATGAAGTCAAACGAGCAAGCACACTTGATTGATGAAACGTCAAAACTTTGAATGCATCCCATCAAACTTGTTAAGAAGATTGATTTGAGGCTCCTTTGTTGGAATTTGTGTTGTTGGAACACACCTTGATGACATTGAAGCCTAATTATTTTGGAAATGCATGATAGAATCACAAAAATATTGACTATTTTGTTAGACATGCTGAAGAATTGCAAAAATTTCTTCCATGGACGCCATTATTTCTTCTTTAAACATAAACATATTTACAAGGTCAAAAACAAAAACAATAAACAAACAAAAGATGTAGGCTTGATGGGGGGAGTATATTCAAGTTATCATGGGCAGGAACACAACCTAGACTATAGGAGTTTTTAACTAAAACGAGAACAAAAGTAGGTTTAGTTTTAAATTTAAATCATGAAACAAAGAAAACATAAGAACAAGAGCACGACAAATGCAAACAATAATCTAAGAATATTTTATTATAAAAAAGAAACAAAACAATGTTATGTACCCAAAATTGATGTTGAATAAACTAAATGCAACGAAAATTTTTACCTTTATTTATACCCATTGGGCATCTAATTCAAGGAAGTTTTTCAAGAAGTTTCCAATCTATGTGTGGCCCATGTGCACCATGTGTGAACTATGAATGAACTAAGATTCAATTGAAATAAACTCAACTAAAAATGAACTTAAACTTAAATAAAATGAATTGAGAGTTAACTAATAACGAACTAAGAATTTATTATAAGTGAATTAAAGGTTATTAGAAGTGAACTAAAGGTTAATTGAAAATGAATAAAAAATGAACTAAGAGTTAACTAGAAGTGAACTAAAAATTAATTAAAAGTGAACTAGGACTTAACTAAAAGTGAATTAGGATTAAACTAAGAGTCAACTAAGAATCAATTAAAAATGAACTAAAACTTAATTGGAATATAATTAAGAATGAATTGAAACCAAATTAAAAGTTAGGTAGAAGTTTATTACAAGTCATGAATGAACGTTTAAATGAATGAACTCCATGGCATTGACATCCATGATAGGTTTGGGGATTATTGTTTGTTGGCTTTTCCTACCAATGCAAAGGTATTATGTTTAAATTCATTATAAAGTATAATAACTTAAGGGATTTTGGCCCTTAAGCAAATAGGATTATTTTTATACGAGGATTTTTTGAAGATTATATTTTTGCATGGTGAAATATTTGAATTTCCATAATTTTTAAAATTGCTTTAAGATACTTTTTAATGTAAATGGCAAGGCCACAATGTGACACACCCCTTGATTGCCATGTTTTCGAGGTTTTTGTGTTGAAACTTGAAACCATTCTGAAAATTTGCATTTTGTTTTTTGTTGTTGAAAAAATGGAGTTTGTTGCTTATGTATGTTGAATTAGTTCAACTAATGAAATATAGAAAGATTGAAAACAATATCAATCAATTCTTTACGTTAAAATACATAACATTGGATACAAATCATATTTGATGTTTTATATTATGGTTTATGGTTTACGGACTATTGTTTTTTTTTGCCATGTTTTGCAAAAGGTTTTTGTGTTGAAACTTGGGAACCATCTTGAAAATTTGCATGATGCTTGTTGTTGTTGGAAAAATGGATTCTTTTGACCTAGGCACATGAGGGCAAATGGTGTGTTTCGATCAACAAGTCCATGTCCCATTAGCTTGATCAATGTTGTCAGCATAGTGATTGTGTGGAAGTGAATTCATAAGTTTGCTTTGCTTCATTCTTTCCCTTCACTGAGGTAAATCAACAAATTACAACCACAAAAATATAAGAAAAATATTTTTCTTCACCATAAAAAACCACTGCCATAAGACAAGAAAGAAATGCTTTAGTTTTTTAGTTTTTTAGTTTTTATGTCCCCTTAGATCTATTCTCTACCATTTTGCACATGCTAGGGTTCTTAACACTGTGGACACGGTATTATAAACACATGTGATTTGCACTATAGATGTTAGGGTCCATGGTGAAGTGCTCCCAAGCTCCTTGATAGACTCAAATGTAAGTCTAAAGTAAAACCAGTTGAAGAGTAAATAATTGAGGCACGCTCCCTAGTTCGTAACACTTTGAAGGTAGAGGGGCATGTTGGAGCTTCGGGATGGGGATTAGGAAGATTGACAAACAATTCAATTACTCACACGAAATTGTATAAACCAAACAACAAGTTGGTTAGTGCATAATTGGAGCACTTTTGGTGCAAGGATGAACCACGGGCGTGCATGGATGAGCCACGGGCAAACACGAATTCACAAAACTCACCATGGCTCGGATTTGGGGGAAGCCACGACCTTCCCCCTTATAATATATTTTGAACCTGGCCATGGGGCCATCACCCAAATGACATTTTGTCCCAAGACTCCCAAGTGAGAGTCCCGAAATTCTCGAAATTGGGACTTTCGCAACTTTGAAAGCCATAACTTTGTATGCAAACCTCCGATTGAGATGAGGCCTGAAGCAAAGTTATAGCCCTTGTTGAAAGCTTTCCAACCATATGTGGCACGCCACCTGCACACAAGGAAATTGGGGCGATTTTTGACTTTTAATGGTCGGAAGTCAAATTGACAATTTGACTCCCAACCCTTCTTTTGGCCATAACTTATGTTTAAAAATTTAAATGGGTCATGCAAACCCATTTTAGACATTTATGTTCCAAGAGCTTTTTAATGATATAAAGAACTTTTCAATCCAATAAATTTTGACCCCTACAATCGCCTTTTGAAAATTCGAAAGTCCATCGGGAGTCTAATTCCCAAACTGGGAGTTCATTTGGGAGTGTGAGGGGTTCATTCCCTTGCACTCTCTTGCACTCCCAGGAGTATGAAATGTGACTCCCGGGCTCATTTTTGGCCTACACATTTGCAAGCCCTTGCCTTGGTTGCGAGCCTAAGGCTAGGGTTGTGACACATGGACTCCCCAACCTCCTCACTAAATTCATTCTTCAATTTGTTGATGGACAATTAAATAAGTGCATCCTCTTCTTTACTAGTTATTATTGTTCCAAAACATCCAAGACTTCAAGAGAATGCATGCAAGTTGTGGACAAATGCACAATTTTAATCTCTTCTAAATATTTGCAAAGAAATTTTTTTGGAATATAATTGGAAGCCTTTTTGGGAAGCAAATTGGAAGGATTTTAAAGAATACTAAATGCACATTTTTCGAGAGTGTGTCATAGTTGGAAGCATGTGTGTGACAAGTGGAACAAGATGAACGATAAGTATGAGACCAAGAAGAAGAAAATTCAAGTGACTAGGGCATCCCCTTATGATTCGCCATGGTTTGAGAGATTTGATCATATGTTTGGAAGCATAGCCAAGATTAATGGCATTCCCAATGCAATTAATCAAGGAGTGCATAATTTACATTCACATTATGAGGTTCAAACTTTTGAGGCGAGTGATGATGATGTGACACAAGGCATTCAAAAGCACTCCAATCCACCACAATAAATTCTTGTTTTTGGTCATGGAAATGAAGAGGAGGTTCATGCTGCATTTGTATGTTCAAACACTCCACGAACTAGGGCTTGTAAATTTCTTGGTTTGCAAGGCAAAGTCAACAAAATAATGGAAAATAAAAGAAGAAAATTGGATGCAAGTTCCTTTGCAATTGTTGATGTCATTAATTTTTTTTCAAAAGGTGTGAAAGAGATAGAAGAAATGAAGATGAAGATGATTGAAAGGATTGCAACATAGATGCTTAAGAATGAACATATAAATAGAGAATTCATAGTGCAAAGTCAATTACGGATGGTAGCATTGTTTGCTAAGGTTCTAAAGCCCAAAGTTTCTTGAAAACGACAACTTTATGCATTTTGAGCTTGACCATGGGCAACAAAGTAGTTGTGATGTTTAGTTCATGTAGCTTTTGTAAGGGCTTGAACCCTTTCTTGTGGCTTTAAATTTTGTTCACAAATTGATGCGATCAAAAATGTATTTGCATTTTGGCCCATGGTAATAAAACTCAAATGTTTGCTTCATTGTTGTATCATTGCACTCAGGTAACATATCAGGTGTGATGTTTTGTGTGATGGTTTAGGGTTTGGGTTTTGCCATGTTTGCCAGAGGTTTTTGTGTTGAAACTTGGAAACCATCCTGAAAATTTGCTTGCTGCTTGTTGTTGTTGTTGTTGTTGTTGTTGTTGGAAAATTGGAATCTCTTTCTGTCCACAAACATATCTCAGGTTTGAGTCCAACTTTGTGGCATGTTTTTCCATCACTTGAGGAATGTGGTTTATATCTCAGACTGATGGTCTTGTTTTGCATGGCTGTTTCAGTATGATGGTCCCAACCACTAGAAGAGGATGATGCATGGCCTCATCAAGCAGCAGGTTGTTTGAATGCATTTTGTTGAAAACTAGGATGCTGGTAAGAGCATCATAAATCGACAAAGCTGTGTGTTGGAAGACAAGATCCATGGCCAACAAGAGCAACGAGAATCTGCAGCTTCTCATGGAGTGGGTGCAGCAATTGCAGAGAGATGCACCCTCATCATTGGTGGACAAGGCAACTGGGTTTTACGACCACCATATCATCAACGATGTTGTTATAGAGAGCTCTGAACCTGGGCGTGTGGTTTTCAGCCTGTGTGTCAAGCCACGACATGTCGTAAGAACCCTTGAAGCCTCCTCTCCTCTCTTGCTCTAGAGCTTCGTTTCTTCTTCTTCTTGAGATCTGTGAGTTCCTATCATCTGTTTTTTTTTTGGGGGGGGTCACAGTACTACTGCTAATGCCATTGGAAGGTGACCCACTGAACAAATAGGAGCATATTTCTTGGACAAGGTTCTTCTTTGTGAAAGAAGAATAGATGAAGCCATGTGTTGGTTGACAAGTTTGGATCCTTGGGACTATTAGCTCCTTCTTAGAGGTTGAACACTTTCTAACAGCAGGTTGCGGGTTATGGATTTCCAGTCACACCTGCATCCATAGTAAAGCCTCATAAGTTTGTCTTTGTCTTTACCGGGCAGTTGAGGAGTGTGGTTGCTCAAATCTTACTTGAAGGACTAAAAACCCTAAATTGCTGCCATTGATGATCGTGCTGAACCGGTTTGGTTCAAATAACTAGCCAAGAGTAGAATAGAAAAATCTAGCATATGCTCGGGTGATGAAGAATTGATCCTCCACCCTCTGATAAAAGGTAGTTAGTCCTTCCACCAATTAGGCTAGCTCTTGTTTTGATGATGATGCCTTGGATATTGATTTGTTATCTCTATTTTGAATGGATTCCATTTGTGACAAGTGCAGAATTCAGACGGTTTGTTGCATGGAGGGGTCATGGCATCACTGGTGGATGTTTTGGGTACAGCGGCTCTGGTCACAGTGGGACAGAGAGTAGGGATGTCTGTTGAAATCAATGTATCGTTCATGTCAAGTGCTGTAGCAGAGGTAAAATTTCCTTACACCAGCTCTTTTTTGTTGACAGCAGACTCAAATCTGATTACCCTCAACATGTTCTATTAATTCTCCAGCACTTACTTCAAGCTATTTTGCTATCTTTTCTGTGTAATTAGAGTAGCTGCTGTTGTCATCTTTCAGGAGAAGCTGGAGGTGGAAAGTAAAGTGCTGCGAGCTGGTAAGAACTTAGCAGTGATAGAGGTAAATGTAAGGAAAGAGAATGGTGTTCTTGTTGCACAAGGCAGACACACCAAGTACCTCTCTGTAGCTGGTTCCAAGCTTTAGGAACCTGTTCTCATGTTCTCTGCTGAGAATGACTTCCCCATGGCATTAGCACTCTCAAGTGTTCTCTCTAAAAGATCTTTAGCTGCTATTAAACAGGTTTTTGGGGTGCAAGTTCCAAGTCAAAACAGTGCTCCAGTGGTGTTCAAATTATTGGCTAATTCATCCTCCAGATTAGATATGTCATAGAATGGAGTCCCAACATCAAACAGGAATTATCTACATTTGTGATGGTCATCCTGACTGACTCTCTTTCTGTTACTTTCAAAAATGCAGCAGAAACTCAGGATGCAGAGTTTTTATGATGGTTTGCCTGAAATTATGCTCACACTATTATATACTTATCTACACACTGTGTAAGCAAATGAAGCCAGTGGGTAGTCATGGCAGCTTGTCACTGTTATTTGTGATGAAGGCAACAATCTGATACTTTTTAAGTGACTCTGATAAGGTTATGACTTATGACTGCAATCATTGTCATGTTACCTCCAAAGTGTTGTTGTGATGTTCTCTTTGCAATCTCATAGATATGTGTGGTGCTGGTGCCCATCCCATTATGCAACGTGTAAAATGTTCTGCTTCTCCATCACATATGGTTTTCTGAACCAGATGTTGTAGTTGAATTGAGTTTCTCTCTTCCAGTTGTCTGTTGTTCTTATGTGTGAGTCTCCTCTTTTTATTTTTTGTTTTTTCCCTCTGTTTTCTCTTTGTTTTCCCTACTTTGGTGTAGGGTGCTAGCCAGTACCTTGGCTGGGTCTTCCCATTGCCTTGTGGTCTTTGAAGCTAGTCTGACCATGTCATTTCGTCCCTACCTATCCCTTTTTTGCAATCTATTTACCTTACTTTACATCCTTCCTACAGGCCTTTATGCCATGGAATGCACCCCTAGGGCAAATTCTGCCAGGTATTTTGTCCCTAGAACTCAATTTGCCTGTCATGCACACCATGTAAACCTAATTGTGGCAAAATGTTCCCAAGCACACCTAATTGCACAAATACAGCAACTGAAACTGAAAGAACATGCTAGAAACTTCAATTCAATTGTTCACAACTTACAACTCAGAACCCACAAACTAAAACCAAGAAAAAACTTGCTCACAGACCTACAAATCCAGAGGGTAGAGTTGAACAAGATTAGCACTGTCGTGGGCATAGAAGGATTCAAGAGTATTCAAAGAAGTTTGATTCCAAAGTTCGATTCCAACATGCACATTGCACAATGTTGCCAATTTGCTTTGTGTGACAACGAGAACAGAAAATAGCTCAGTAGCAAAGATTTTGTACATCAGAATAGTTTTTTGTCTTCGACAAATTTTTCAGGTTTTTTAACCACTCAAAAGCACAGACAAACCACCAGTATGAACAAAGCACAAGGGACACAATTCAATAGACATGGCACCTTGGTTGCTTGTGTAGCTCATAAAATAGAACAGGAGCAAAAACTTTGGAGCACAGAGTTCTTTTTTCACCAAAAGATGCAAGCCTTTTTCACACTAAAAGCCATCACCACGGAAAAAGGGTGGTGTGTACAGAGCACTAGGGAAAGTGCCAGCACTGTTGGGGAAGAGTGTAAGGAAGCAAATCACTGCAAGTGCAATGGCCCAAATAGTTCGCTCCTGACCCAGTGGTGTAATCTCATCTTGTGCAGGCAGTTCCTCCCCTCCTCGAAAGAAAGTTGCAATAAAACCCCACACCAAACTCAAGACACTGCCTGTTATTCCACCGACTCCAAGTGCCAATGATGTGAAAAATGACAGACGGCCTGCTATTCGCCGGCCCAGTACCGCTTGCGCAATTCGCCCACCTTCTAATCGGCCCGCTGGCAGCAGATTTAAAGATGTAACAACAATTCCTGCAAAGCATTTAGATTGTTCAGCAGAGATCATACATACATGAGGAGCTTCTTAGCCAGTCTTCAGGATATAACTTGAATACCCACCAAGATGAAGCCTTCAATGTTAACAAGTCAAAAGTACATGTTTTCGCAGGATTCGGAGAGATTAGTAGTGTGCATCCTGATCCTACCTTCTCATGCAAAGTGTAGTTAGGGTGCTTGTTGGGTTAACCATCATTGGTTGATTTAAGGATCAATGCTATTGAAACCTACTTAATTTCCAAACTACCCACATACATACCAAGAAGGCCAGCAAATGCAAGAGGATCAACTGGGACACCAACACCAGGAACAGCTTGTGGGAGCACATTTCCAAGCTCATCACTGTATGGGCCAATGACATATTGCACAAATGACAACAATGGGTTGTTGAAAAAGAATTGCGGTCGAATGTACCTGCACCCCCGCCAATCACACAACTCACCATAAGATGAAGTATACCTATTTAGTGCAAAACACAAATTCAACAGTTTTGGGCAAGTCCGTGGGTTTGAGTGAGCTATATCTCGGTTTCCATCAATATGACAGAACCCAATTCTGTTTCAATACACAACTTTCTGACATAAAAAGAACCAACCCCTCACTGTTGGTCAGAACAAAAGTTGGAATTGAATTGCAGTATCACACTCAGTTGTTTTTTTATTTTTGGGACAATCGTTTGCCACTTGGTGACCAAAAAAAATCCAGTGCAACTCATACAAAGGATTTTTATCTAAAAAAAAAGTGCCATAAGTTGCCAGATTTCAAGGAAAAAAATTCTGAAATTGCCATATGTTGACAATAGGTTCCAGTAGGTCGCCAAAATATAGTAGGCTTCTTAAATTTTTCTACTTTCCTCTCTGAACTGTAGCCAAATTTGGCTACTTCCTCTTGTGGATGATCACTAGTGTGGCTACATCAAAAAATTGGAAAAAAGAAAAGAAAACCTGATCACACTACTAACCTTGCAAATCCAAGAACCATTCCACTTGTCACAGTATACTCCCAAACAAATGGATAAAAAAGATGTGCAAATGAGTGGACTAGTACCTAATGAACAGCTTTTTATCACTTACAGTGCATTGTCACCACCGTTCCAGCTTTGATCAAGTAAAAAGGCAGTTGCAGCCAATAGCAATGATGCTAAATAAGAGCTAGTGACTCGAGTAGCTGCTATGTCAAATAAGGCTTTCTTGCTGGGAAGGAGAGACTCGTAGTTGTTCACCACTCCAAGGCAACCTGTCCAGTTGGAAGGAATCATAAACGTCGGGCTTAATTGTACTCCATATTTTGCTGCCACCCATCTTGTGGCAATCTGACAAGACAAATGGAAAAAAAAAAGTAAATTAGCAACAACAAAACCCTTTACTTTAAAGACCAGTTTGAGCACTTGTCTATGATACCCATCACCCAATGCTTCTAATGCCAAGAAAAGATCAACTTCTAATGGCAGAGATTGTAGATACCTCAGATGTGCCAATAATTCCTGTATAGCCAGCAAAGAGAGGGAGTACACGGGCAACATAATCATCATACGTTGCATTGGGTTCAAGGAAAAATCCACTCATAATTGCAATGGTTCCCAATGTTGTAACGCCCAGCAAGATTGAAGTTACATAGCCTGCTGCATTACTTAGTCTTCCTGTCTCAAGTTGTAAATCTATTTCAACTTTCGGTTGCACAACACACACCTGTGAGACCACCCAAAACACAGGTCATCTCCCAAATAGAAAAAAAAAAATTCCTGTCTGCATTTACGTACCACATGCCCAACCCCCTTTGTCCAAGAGAATCATCACGTGCAGAACAAGGTACTTACCTGCTTTGTGGTCTCATTGATGGTTTCTTCCAGGAACCACAGGTCAACTTCACGGCCACAGGCTTTGAGCAAACTTGCCTCCAACTTGGGCTTCACTTCCTCTAACGATCTCCGCAAATTTCCAATCACAATTCCCCCATCTCCCATTCGCCGCACATCAGTGGCAAAAAATGTATCATATGTGAAGCAACTTCTCACCTGTCCCCCACTCCACGAAATTTTTTTAAAAAATAAAATAAATAATCTCCCATCAAGAAATTGGCTGCTGCAGTGTAAAAGAAGATTGATGAACTGAACAAAACTTGCCCATCTATCCCACTTCACTGATAACTGTGGGATAGTGTCTGATACTGATTAATGGATAACATTCAGACATACGGCCCCTCTACCTCATTCAGGTCCAAAGCTTTAAACGTTGCTTCTGCCTTATCCAGTCTTTCCTTTTCACGCTGCAATGAACTCCTGCCACCAATCAATCACTTCATGAGTGCATTGGTTACATTAACCCCTGAGATATCCGGTCATTCATTCATACCCATCTACACCAGTAGGTGCACTCACAAACCATCCATCACCAGTAGTCGTCATGAACCAACCAGTGCTTTTTTTTTGGGGTGAATTTTCACCACTTGATGACAAACAAAAAATCCAGTGCAACTCATACAAAGGATTTTTGTGAAAAAATGTGCCAGAGTCACCAGATTTCAAGGGAAAAAAAATCTGAAATTGCCATATTTAGACAATAGGTTCCAGCAGGTTGCCAAAACATAGCAGGATTCCTAATTTTTTCTACTTTCCTCTCTAAGCCAAATTTAATTAATTCCTTTTGTGGATGTTTGATCGCCAGAGTGGCTACACCACAAAATTGAACAAAAAAAAAAAACCTGGAAGCAACTGTCATCCTTAAGGCGGGTGTTTTAGAGAGAGAGCTCACCTCAAGACTTTATTAAGCAAGCCTTTGAATAAATTGCCTTGTTCTTGGCTGTCAAGCTCCCGGAGCTTCTCCTCAGCACGTTTCTTCTCAATCTTCAAGGCAGCTTCAATCGATGGATTTCCCATGAACTTTTTGAAGTCTTCATCCAGACGCCAATCCCGCTCTTGTTTCTTCTCCACTATTGCGTCAACCTTCTTCTCATCTCCTACTGCCTTCTTCGCTTCCTTGTTGTCCTTTGCATCAGCTGCTGCTGTGATCTCTTCCTTGTCTTCAACTGTCGTGCCTGCACAAAAATCCAGTTTCCATTGAACTCATAGATGCTAACTGTGGCTGGATTGGATCATGCTGCAGTAGCAGGAACCCACTAATTCTTTCTGATGTTAGGATCAAGCTGGGGATTCAAGCCAGACTTGCAATTCATGCAAAAAAAAAAAAAAAAAAAACACACACACAGAGAGAAAAAAGAAAAACTTCTGCCAGAGGAATGGTAATAGGATAGTACTACTACACTAACGACAGAAAAAAATTGTATGGGTGCTCACTCACTTGTTGGCTTCGAGTTGTTTTCATCTTTTGTTTCAGCTCTCACTAACCCTCCTCTAGATCTCCTCCAGGAACTGCTGCTCCTCTTCAATCGTGGAAATCCATTCTTATTCAACTTTAAAGTCTCTCTCAACATCTGTGATCACACCAAGACTCACACATTGTTCTAGTAGTTAGTCCACATACTACTAGTCCTGGGGTAGTCCATGAAGGTTAGAGACAATCAATCTCTAATGGATTCAAACAGCTTGAATTCATCATCATTGGGTTGGCATGGTGGTAAAAATTTACACCATTTTGACTCCAAAATGCACTAACTGCCCTCTTGTTTGGTTTGTGCAGTTTGACACGCTGTAAAATCATGCTCTCCAAAAACAGCAAGATCACCCAGCAATTCTACAAAAACATAATGGGTTTTCATATGACCTTTCATTGCTCCTTTTAGTCCACTTACAGGGCACAACAGACAGATCTTCTTCTCAGGTCTACCTGAGCTAACCATTGGTGCAAAATCCATGATACCCATTGTGTGATCCACAATGCCCATTGTGGAAATCATGAAAACCATTATGTTACCGAATGTGCTGGGTACAGGCCATTGTGCCCAGTGAGGAGGGGGAGACCCAGTACCATTATGTCATGGAGTTGCCAGGTACAGGCAATTGTAGCCCATACCTGGCACATTCCATAATATAGAAAACCCAATAAAGAAGCAACAGCCAAGTTAAAAGCTGGCTGCAAAATGCATGTGGGGCACTTGCTTGTTAAACCTCATATTCCCAAGTAATTGGTTTTGTCCTGACTCATAACATGGCAAGGCAATTTTCTACAGTTGAGTGAAGATCAAACCCTATTGCCAGCTTGAATTCATACAGTAATAAAAGCTCATGGCCAATTCAGCACTGTGCAATGTGAAGCAGAAATGGAAAGAAAATCAATGCAGAGAGAGTTCTAAATACACAGAGTTCTGAACCAACATAACCCAACACTATTGCTTCAGTTTTAAATAGTGATATAAAACTCATGGCCAATTTTGGCATCATGCACTATTGTGAAGCAGAATGGAGAATAAGTAAATAAAACCCCCAAAAAGAAAAAAGCCAATACACAGAGAGTTTCAGACCAACATAAACCCTAGAAAAGCAACTGTTCCATTCAGGGAATCCAAAGACAAAGAGGAAGCGAGCCATTTGTGTTTGTTACCTTGGAATTCAAAGGGAATAATAGTGCTGTTACTGCTGTGTTGTTGTTGTTGTGTATTGTTGGATGATGATTCTGAATGACAAAGCATTGTCTGTGCTGCTGCAACTGATGAGCACAAGTAGCAGCTGACTGCAGCAGCGCCATTGTTGATAAAGCCATTTGCCTCTTCTACTACCCCACCCAAAACCCCATTTCTCCATAAAAACTTACAACTCCTCGTTAAGTTCAGAAATCAAACAAAAACGCCCACAAAACACGCACACGCACACGCACGCACCGGAGAGAATGAATTCATTCTACCACAATACTTTTTTAGGGTTTACAAATTCAACCAAATTTTCAACTGTGCTTTGTTTTTCTTGTCTTCCATATCAATCCAGAAAGTGAAGAAGAAGAAGAAGAAGAAGAAGAGCACCCAATTTACCTGAATGAAAACCACCCAACAAGCTCAAATCTTCCTTCTTCTCCCTCACTTGAGGGATTTGGGGATTTGGGTACTGAATTTTTTGTTTGGCAACTTTGAGAAGAATGGCAAGATTATTTGAAGTGGGATTTTGCATGAGGAGGTTTCTTGACGATGCTGATGATGATGAACAACATGATGATGATGATGGGGAGTTGTAACTTTTTGGGTGGCATATTCACCAATGCATGCATTGGTGGAAGCTTGTAAGGATATAACGTGTCAATCTCTCCTTTGTCCACAAGATAGGGAAAGGAAAAAAACACACACACACACACACACTGGATGCCTGGTATGACTCAGTTGTGGATGAACAACCCACTAGGCTACTTGCTACCCATACTCTTAGAGCATCCCCAGAAATGCTCAACATGTGATGACCCCGCAATAATATTTCTCACATCCAAGTTTAGTTATTTACCATTTTTCCAAACCCCCACCAGAGTGACTGCAAATAGTTGGAGAGAGTGCAAATAGCTGGAGAGAGTACTAATAGCAAACCACCTGGGCCAATCATCAGTCTGATTTGCCAATCAGAAACAGGGAGCACCAGTCAAATCATATTTGTTACACGCTTCTCTCACTGCTGGTGGTAGGCTTTGTGTGCTTTTTACCCTTGTTACCAGCCTCCTCTGCAAACTGTTCAAAAATGCTAAAACACAGGGAGCACCAGTCAAAGCATATTTGTTATACACTCTTTCTTTCTCTCACTGCTGCTGCTGGTAGGCTTTGTTGTTGCTATACCTTTTTTAACCAGCCTCTGCAAACTGTGCAAAAATGCTGGGCCAAAACCATTTTGCTCAGCCAAACCGGTTTGGCATGTTTTGACTTTTCTTCATCCAAGTTTAAAATGACATTCATTGCATGCAATTTGACTTCAATTCTTCAATTTGATAAAAATACATTGAATGAAAAATCAAATTTTTATTGAATTGAATCCAATTCAAATTCAATTGAAGAGAAATGGGATACAAATTAGTATATAAAAGGTATTGAAAATATGTTGATGACTATGATATTGATTGAAAAAAGCAAGCAACCATTCATAAAACCACAAATTTGGAAAGACACTACTACTTTTTCATCTCTCTTTTATTTGAGAATTGGATAAACAGAATCCACAATTTGGAACTGTCCAAAGGACAACTTATGAAACCAGAAGTTGTCCACCAAAACCAGTTCAAATGAATCATTGTTAGTGTTATCATATTTATTGCATATACAAAGATTTTTTCTATCATATATATATATATATTTATTTATTTATTTATTTATTTGAATTACATTCCTTACACCCAATCTTTTTGGATGGCAAAAGAGTAAACAAAATAGACAAAAAAAAACCCACTTCTTTTCGGATTAACAAACACCAAAGAAAACTAATATTTGTTAATTTGCACAATTCTGAAGTAACGACTTTGTTTTGTCGTAAAGAAATTTCTCTCGCGCCAGACAGGGGTCGAACCTGTGACTTTCTGCTTAGGAAACAGACGCTCTATCCACTGAGCTACAGGCGCTTGGAATGTTGTCTTTCAGTTATTCTATTTATACCAAAAGTCTGCTGAGTTTTTTCCAGTGTACAATATCTGGGTGTGTAGAGTTTAGGGTTTATGGACTATTCAAGTGTTTTTAGGTTAAAATTTGATGTTTTTGGGTAAATTTTTGGTGTATTAACAGTAATGGGTGCCAAGCTAATCATCATCAAAAATCACCAACATCATTTATTATCATTTGACATTTGACATTATGATCATCAAAACCATCATTCTTCGATTTTTGAATTCATCATCCTCTCTGCCCAGCTTAAGGAAGAGTTTGAACTTTCTTATGTCAATTGGGTGGGAATTTTCTATGGAAAAAAAACTATTGCTGCTCATTTTGAAGATGCAAACTTTGGTGCTTCTCAATACCCACTCTTTATCTTAGTACATAATTTGCCTTCCCATCTCTGTTCCATTTAGTGTCGGTCTCCTGCATACCATGATGTCAAAGACACTGGAAATAATACACAAGCAGAAACAAAATTTCATATGTTCTCTTCAACTTTCACGACTTCCAACTTCATTTGTTTGTTCTGAATAAGTTGAATCTATCTCACACAACACCCAAAACCCCAAAGTCTCCACATTTGTTTGTTCTGTATCAGCTGGATCTATTGAAGTCACACCCAATACCCAAGACTCTTGCAAGCAAATATGCAGTTCCTTGTGAAGACTACATTCCTTTTATCACCCCTCCACAACTTTCTCACTGTTCATCATTTCGCAATTGAAAGTGCCTTTGGAAGCTATGTATTGCTGCTATGAACAATTTTTGTTTATGGTCTTACACAGTGATGTTGCATAGAGGTGAATATGCATGAAACCTGAGTTGTGTAGACTTCTCCTTCTGTTGCAAAGTTGGCATACAGCATATTCACAACACGACCCAGATGAGCAACACCACTTACATTACATAAGAGAATGTACAATATAAACAACAAATCATTTGTTGATACGAGAACAAGGAGGGATGACTCTTGGTTTGCAGGAGAGAGAAAACCAATTAAGAGTCTCTTCAAGCATTTTGTGCATTTGTAAGCAAGCAAGCAAGCACACCCTGTTTGCCTGATACTCCTTCCCCATCCGCTCCCCAATTGGCACTTCTGGCCCCTTTTTCTCAATTGGAAATTTTGCAACATGGTCAGTCGACTGCAGCAGAGATGCGCCGTTTTTAAGCCAACTGCCTCTGGCTCAACCTCGCTGCTGCATGGGCTTGTGACACGGCCAGCAAGTTGGCTGCAATAGATGGCCTTGATTTTTCCCCAGATGCCTGCATCAAATCAACTCTCAACAAATGAAACTGCAATTATTTTTCTTCAGAGGTTTTGGACAAATCAAACCCAAAAAAAATCACTAGTGCAAGCAACCACTTCCGGGTTTCATTTTTCACAGAATTCCCCAGAGAGATTTCAGGGTCCAATAGATTTCAAGGTCTGCATTTCACTCAGGTTAAGCAATCCTGAAACTGGATTTGGGGCCAGATTTCCACTCCACGAAGCATTTTGGTACTTGTTGCAAAATACTAATTTGACAACATGTTATTAGTTCAAATTCTTTTGTGCCAAAAACTTGGCTTTTCAGGCATGATTTCACAGTGAAGAACAGGGAAATGAATATCATACCCTAGCAACAAGCTCTTGGTAGACACCCTCAAGGCATCGTTTCAAGTCCCCATAGGAAGCAATCAGCATTGACCGCTCATCACGACTCAACAATATCACCTTCTCCGGGACCCCTGCATCCAACTGTTTCACATCGAAATAACCCAAAATTACACACTCAAAAAGAGGTATAGATAAATCATATGATAATGCCCAGAATTTTGGGCAAAAAATTATACAAAAAAGATCTGCCCCCTGAGTTTCAAACCATTATACAAAGCTGCATAACATTATACAATACATGATCACGGTATGTACCTAGTAGTAGTGCTGGTTGCAATGAATCAAACAGTGGAATTGCCTGATATCTACAATGACTTCAGCCTTCCTTCCAGAAAATTTGACTAGAAGCAGGTCTATAAGAAGTCTTCAAACCTCCGTAGAGGGGTTATATTGTGGTAGAAGGATGCTGTGTACCTTATTGAGACACTCAATGACATGGCCCCAGTCAAGGAGTGGTGTGCCTTCCTCTGTCGTCTGCAGGAAAAAGTCAAGTGTGCCCATAAATCGGTACTGTTGTTGCAATAGATGACAATTTCTAGAATCTTCAACACCTCCAACCTACACCCTAAACCCTAAAGTCTTGTGTGTACCTTTGCAGGTAAACTGTTTCAGTATCAACCCATTGACACTAGACACAACACTACCTTTGGTGCTGCACAATGAAGTCTCCATAAAAAGACAGGAAATTGTGAAATCTATGCTCCCCACCCCCCAAACAATAACCAAGATTTTTTTGAAATACCAAAGAGAGACAAGGATAAAACCTGATGGAAGACGAAGTCACGGAAAAGCTTGAGCAAGTAGCGATCACCAGTTTCAGACCAGCCAGGATCCATATCATCATCAGGTCGCTCGTTCATCATCCCTAGTTTCACGAGGATGCGTACAAGGCGGCCATTTTCTGTCTCCTTGCTGAGTTCGTTCATGATCTCATCATTCTGCAGATGCAGATTCTCTATCTGCAAGCACCACATATAAAAAAAATTTAAATCCAAACCATGAAACCCATTTTTGCATGTCATTTCCTTCACTCAGAAGCACCTGATGGTGGTGTCCAGAAAAGAAAAACATAGAAATAGGGGGGAAAAGCCCTAACAGTCACATTTGGCTTTTGGAAATGAAAAGTGAGTGTTGTGATCAACAAGGCAAAAAACAACCACATTTATTTGCAATAAGCACCATTTCTTCTTCTGAGATGGACAAAGGACAAGAGATAAAGATTCTTAAAAATAGAAGGAAAAAATTTCTTTACCTCCCCAAACATGCGCTCTGCTAAAACAGCATACAACTGCCGGATGCTGCTGACGCCTACTCCCTCAGTCTTGTCTGGAGATGATGCCAACAAAGCCTGGGTGATTCGGACAAGGTCTGCTGAATAGTGGGGAGCCATAAACTCCATCGATGCATTTGTGACCGATCCACATGCTAGTGCCAATATGAGGCGACCAAATCCCGCCAAGTCCTCTCTCTGGAAACACTAACCAAGCATATCTTTAGAGAGAAAAAGAGCCATGAAATTTTTATCTGTACAGAACAATCTGCCCAAAACATTTGTGCAAACAATTACTCACAATCTGCATCTTGAGGCTCTGTTGTATGTATTTCCAGAAGAAACATGAAAAGACTCAATCATGATGTTGGCTGCCTGCCTGCCACTCAAGTGACAGGCACTACTAACTGCCACTCAAGATCATTGCAGCATAACAACGGACCTGTAACACACGAGGGTCATCCGAAGGGTCTCCATGGAGGACATCAAGAATACCAACAGCAGATACACGTAAGCGACCCCTGCTGGGTACCAAAACCTTGGATGGGTGAAGTCCACCTGGGCGGAAAAACAGGCCTGCACCATGGACCACCCGTAGAACTGTTGCCAGTTGCACCATGTAACTCCACAGCTGTTCTTCACTGACCTGCAACCCGTCAATCCTTGGACAGCAATCATATAAGAGTAACCACCTCTGTTCTGAGAATGGGCAGCACATTGTGTGTTGAATAGGATTGTGCCCGATATAGTATATGAGTAAAAGAATCATTTATACAGGAATGAAAATGTCTCAAACCTTGTTCCTTACCGTCAAATGCACAACTCCACCTGCTTGCTCTTGCTGCAAATGCAGAGCTTCGAGTGTAACTGCTCCAGGGTAGTAGTCGTGCACGAAAAACAGAGCTGCTGAATCTTCCACTTCACGGCTCACGAGTGACTCCCTCAAAGCCACAATGTGTGGGTGCCTGGACAATGGCGCCCACCTTTCCACAGCTTCTACAGCCAAAGTTGCCAGCTCTGCTGTTGGAATCACCTGTTTTACATTTTTGTCAAAGCAATACACTCACCTCACATGTCAGAAGGTGGCAAGTAGTTTTTCCCCATCACCATTTGATGGGTAGTAATAATCCTGGGAGAGCCCAAACCGGATGTTATATGAATTGGCATACATACTATATAAGTCTCATGTGCATATGGGTGAAGGCCTTAGCTACCTGGCGACTGTCAATTCGTCGAATGGCATATGCTTGACCATCTGATGAAGAAATTCCTTTGAATATCATCGTCCGCACTCCAAATGAAGTGCTTGGGACATCATCCTCACGATTCACATCCTCAAGTGGAAATAGTGAATGATATCCTTGCACCATCTCTGGTAAGTCTACAAGATCTTGCTCTGGGTCAAGCTGTCACACAAAGTACCAAATCACACAAAGTGGTCCTCTTTCTCAGAAACCAGATGTTACAACAATCATGTGAGAGATTTCATTGCCACAGAAATCTGAAGAAACTATGATGCGTCATGAGGCTATACTACCTGCTGACACCAGATGATCAGCATAATGGGTAGGATGTGGAACCTGTGCATGAATAAGAGCATGCCGTCGTCGAAGCTCCTCACGCAAATGCTCTGGTAAAAACCGTGACCCCAATGGGACAGTGCCAGCTGACGATGAAGACTGACCCCTAGCAATCCGTGGTTCATTGCGTCCACCTGGAACGCTGAATCCACTGCCTGATGACAACACATGTGGGACATTACCTATCCCTTGACCTGGCCCCCAGAAGTAGGTCGCACCTCCATGAGTCGCTGCAGCAACTGGAGCTATCCCAGAAACTGGAGACAATGACCGCATATATCCTGAAGACGGAAGTCGCTGATGGGCTTGTAGGGAAAGAGAACGCTGTCAAATGCATTGAACTACAGAGCTTTAAAAATGAGAGCTTGGCTGTCAGCCTCTGCCACAGTCCAAGAAAATTTCTGAAAAAAGACAGAAGACTGTGATGAACATGCTAGAGAGAAAGAAGATCACAAACTCGTATCCATGCAGGACAAAGTACTGAACTGTTTACATGTGCTACCAGAATTGCACACCTGAGGACGTTGCTGCTGAAGCTGTTGCAAGTGTTGCTGTTGTTGTTGCAACTTCTGGCGTAGCTGCTGCTGCTGCTGCTGAATCTGCAACCGCCCATCAACAAAACCCCTGTGTCATTTACAGTTCCTGTAGAAGGCTGCATTGCACTACGCCACATCACAACACTCTCTACCCATCACTACACTCAGCATGTCTTGCAGCCCTGTAAGCATGCGAAGACTCCTCATACACTGGGTCTCACCTGTTGCTGCTGTTGTTTTATGGCTGCCTGTTGTGTGGAGGGTGACTGTTGTGGCTGTGGCTGTGGGCTATGTTGCTGCCTGGGCTGTGGCGACTGCTGGACAGAAGTAGTGTCTGAGGATGGGGGAGAGGGCTGATCTGAGTCAGAAGCAGATGAGGAAGGGACTGCTTGCTCATGTGCTTGTCCCATGCCTGTCTCCACAGCTTGTGTGCTCAACAGCTGCAGTTGCTGCTGTTCTGGTGTATGGCCACTGACTTTTTGAGGCAATCGGACTGGAAATGGTGGCACTGGGCCACCTGAGACAGAGTGATGCTGCTGCTGCATTTGGAACCTCTGCACATGATGATGCAGCTGTTGTTGTTGGGTGCCCATTAGGGATGACTGTGGTGATGCTATCCCAGAACTGTAATTGATGGGGGGGGACAAAGAACTAGAAGACGTGTTTCCGAGTTGCAAGCCTCCTGTTCCATCACCGACAATCCCCATGCTGGCCATAGCATCAGGAGCAGGAAGTACTGGAAGACCTCCATTACTCGCAACCCTGGCCAGAAACGCTGGGTTCGGAGGGGACATAGCTGTCATGCCGAGTGCTGGGTCATCCCCTTCTGGCAACCGAAATGGAGGCATCACCATGGGAACATCCATTGAAAGGTATGGGTTGCTGCTCATTCCACTACTACCCATGCTCCGAGCTGTTGCACTCAGCATCTGGGCTTGCACCTGAGCAGCAGCAGCTTGCTGATGCATTTGCTGTTGAAGCTGTGAGAGATGTTGCCGAATCTGAAGCTGCTGCTGCTGTTGGGGTTGTTGAGGAGTTGTCAGGGCCATCAGAGGCTGCTGCTGCTGCTGCCCATGTACTATAGGCCTCGCAACTCCGAGACCAACCCCGCCCCCCCCAATTCCCCCAGCCACCAGATGCTGCTTGGCTTTTGGCACAAATGGGGCTGCACTGACTGCTGAGGCAACCGAAGGTGAAGGTACGAGCACTGCTGCATTTCCAGTGCCAGTACTGGGTGCAGCTGTTGTGCTGCCCACAAGCGAAACATTCCCATTTGCATTAACAGCAGTTGCTGAAGCACTGTTGGGAACAAAAGGCTGTGCATTCAGCACTGATGGAATCAATGTGGATGAAGAAAGCCCACTACTGATGACAATGGCAGCTGGAGGAGGAGGAGGCTCTGAAGACAACACAGTCACTTCAGACTCCTGCTTGCCAAGTGTGAGGCTTGTGGATGAGGATGCATCAGAACCACCAGTTGCCTGACTTTGGGATAGCAGTACCCCATTCTGCCTTGGGCTACTGGACACTGACGCTGAGGGTGTTGTGAATGTAGCTTGTGCATTTACAGTTGTGAGCAGCTTACCACCGCCTGGCGTCACGCCTCCCCATGCACTCAAAGCAGCTCTCTGAGCTGCAGCAACCGCTGCTGGGACAAATGCGGGAGCTGACACAGGAAGCCTTTTACTTCTTATTGCAGCTGCAGCCGGATTGAAAAGCACATTAAACTCTTACATACCCTGTCCACAATTTGGCAATCCACTCAAGGTGGGTATTTTCACCACAGTATTTTCATAAGTCCACACAGGCAAACCTTAACTGAGCTCAAAAACCTAGTCTTTGCCATCATCACAGTTTCATACCTCACATGAGTCCTTGAGCACTACTACCTGACTTTGTTTGAACCCTATGCACATAGGGTCAAAAGAAAATTGTGCTAGAGCTTCCATTCTTCTCTCACAATGCTTTGCTTTACAAGGATCTGAACACTGAAGAGATTCCCAGATGTGATCAGAGGTTTTGCAATGTGGGACTTACCAGCAGTACCAGGAGAAAGAGTAGTGGTTGTAATGGCACGGCTAGCGGTTGCTGTCCAGGAAGTTGACACAGCCAGGTTTGAAGAAACATTGGCAGTGGGTGCTGATGTTGACACAGCCCTGCAAAACATCAGCACAATAGAGCTTCAAACAAATGCAGCTTTTTTGAGGAGGAAGAGGATGAGGCCTGTTTTTTTCTGTCAAGTGCAATTGAGAGTCTCTTCCCTCAGAATCAATGACTTCATGTGAGAGGTGACCACTTTCTGACAGTCCTAATCAGGGGGATTTAAATTTGACAAAATCCTCCTCTCTGGCTCTTGGAAGAAGATGACAAAATGAAGGACAGAAAGAAAGAAAAGAAAAACCAACCTGGAGGGAGTCACCCCTGGAATGTCATGATTGTATTCACACCCATTATTTTCCTTCTGCAAAAAAACAGGTGCCATTTCAACTCACACCTTTTGTGCAACCATCATTCTATAGATGGAGAAAAATTGAATGCTGTGCCACTGAGTTACAAACACCAGCACAAACCAATGCAATTGTGACCCAAGTTCAACTATGCCTTTAAAATCACCATAAATTGGAACTCATCAACACATTCTAAGTGAGTCACTTACAAAAACATTAACCTGAGATGCTATGGGAGGTTCAACTTAACCACAAGAGGGTGACATAAAAGCAATCTGGTCACAAGAGTTGACATGAAAGCAATCCAGTCTGAACATAGACTCTGTAACACACAAGCGCAAATGGTCTCACCTTGCAGAAACCAGTGAGTAAAAGCTCCTTGCAAGCTTTCTCGGACTTGGGTACTGCCACCCATAAGCATATACAATGCACTATCGGTCAGCCCATGACCAAACACAGAAAAACTCCAGAGTAAAACTGACCCACATCAACAAATTTGCTGCTTATAAGTGCAGAATGAGATAAAGGAGAGAAGCCCTCAAGAGTTGTACAACTATGAGAATTTGAGGTATGAGCAGGACCCAAAACACAGGATGAAAAGTTTGGCAACTAGAAGAACAGAGGAGTACAGATATATGCACACCAGATTTTCCAGATGCAGCTCTATCTGCAGCATTGTGAGCAAAGTTGCACTGGTCACCAAAAAAACATGTTCCTGATGTTGCCCAGTAGCGACACGTAATGTTGCTGTTTGCACAAGAAGCCCACACACAATTCATGTTCTGCACCTCAGAATTGGAACTAAAATTTTGCCGTTGCAAAGGTCAACCAACAGAATGAATTTTTCATATGAGGATCTCTCTTGTAAGTCTGTTGGGGAAGGCAGAATTTCCAACTTAGGGTTTCTGTCTCACTACTTGACTTTCTGCCTCTTTAAACTGCAAGGGACATTCCCAACAAACCCTCTTTTTTTTTCCCCCCACAGATCCTACTTTAGAGGGGTGATATCCTCTAGGGGAAAAACCATAGATTCATGGGAGAAAAATAAGAGCATCCACATGAAATGCAAGGGTCAACAGTTGGGGATTGAAGGAAACAGACAGGGTATATACACATGCACATAGGGTATAATGGAAAGAGCGTTTTTTTGTTTTCTTTTTTAACCTGGCAGGAAGCTTCGTTTGCGAAGCACTCATTGCAACAGAGTGGGTGGAATCACACACCACACTCATGGCTTAATATACTCGTTTACTACTCTTCTTCCCCGCCTCTCCTTCTCTTCCTCCTCTTCCTCCTCCTCTCCTCCTTCACCTCCATGACTCTCCTGCCACCAACCCACCACCAAAGCCATCATCCCCACATACACACACCCACATACACACACACACATAAACCCTTCTCACTCTCCCTCCTTCCTTCACATCCCTTCCTCACATTCCTGCCCTAGCCTCACTCAGAGACAAAAAGCTTGTTGAAACAAGGTAATTTCTGCAACACCCAAAACCCAACAAAAAACCAAAAAAAAAAAAAAAAAAAAAAAAAAAAAAAACAGAGACACCTAAAACAACAAATCTCCCTGGAAAACAAAAACAAGCAACAAGATCTTCGTCTCAGACTGAAAAACACAGACTTGATGCCAACACTAGTAGTAGTAGTAGTACAAGTCTAGTGCCATGAACATAATGATGACAATAGGAAACTCAAAATAGGTTTTCTCTTCTTCATAAGCAAGAGCACCAACCCCAAACCACTAACTACTATCAAAACAACACCCAACAAACACAAAACAAAACAACACCCAACAACAACAAAACAATCACAAAACCAAACAACACCCAACAACACCAAAAGCAAAACAACAACACCCAACTCCAACAATACCAACTTGAGCAACAACAACGACAACAATGGGGCTCCTTCTTAACTCACAAGTGTGACAAAAGCCAAAAATCAAAACAGAAGTAGTGCATGAAGGAGGCACACAAGAAAGAGGGGAGGGGGTTTTATATCATCAGTGCCAGTGTGTGCCAGACACATCATAGTATGACTACTACTATGATTAGTAGAAGAGGCAAGTGACTTTTTATGTTGGTTTTTCTCATCACCCACTTAAGCATAAAATCCTATCTTGAAAGCAAATATGACTTTTTTTTGCAAGTTGCTAGTTTTGAAGGATGTGATTTTGGCAAAGTCCCTAGTTTGAAAGCATGATGGGCAAAGTAGTACCCTAATTGTGTAGCATGATTTGCAAGTCCCTATTTGTGGAGCATGATTTGCAAATCCCTTAATTTTATTTTGAAGTAATAACTCTAAGAGTGAAGATTGATTTGCTAGTATGCTAATGCTTTGGTATTTTGGTCTCTTCGTGAGGTTAATAGTTGTGACTATTTAGTAATCATAACGATGATCATGATTAGGGTAATTGAGGAGTAAACAAAATTTAAGATCAAAACCAAAAATAAAAAGAAAAATGTGAGGTGCTTTCCAAATGATAGGAAAAAAAATTGACCTTTACCAAAACAAACCTATCAACATGACTCTCTTTGTGTCCTCTAGATGTAAATCTTTTATTAGGACAATAGGTGTTTGTTAACTAGTCTTTCTATTCCCATCAAGGTTAATTTATCTTCAGATTTTTTTAACAACATGTTCTTTGAATAGTAATATGTACATACACTACAAACATAAAACTTAAACTATTACAACTCCCTAAGTAACATGTACACAAATTGTTCAAGTTTGAAGGAAATAGGCTAAAAAAAAAATAATCCATGTTCCATAATTGAAAAGCATAAACATAATCATGAATGAAATCCAAAAAATCATTAATATATTTGTCCTCCTAGTTCTTATACTAATTATTTCAAAATACAACAGTCATGACTGACCATTATAAATAGTCATTAGCCAGTACTTAAACTAACAATCCAAAATTTCAAAAAAAAAACACCTTGTTTTAACTACCTGTTCAACTATCGATTTTGTCAAGTATTGGTTCTACAAATTACTTGTTGACTAACTTGTCAACCTATCATCTTAACCCAATAACATTATCTACTACGTTGAATAACTAATTAAATCAATACTACATGTTAGGTTAAATAGCAAGTTAAAACACTTGTTAAGTTTAATAACTTACTTACATTATCAACCTTTTAACTCACATGTTACCAAATCTAGGTAACATTATCCCCTTTTTAAATCTACATTTTGTTCTCAAAATGTTAGTTCAAAGTCCTAGGTTAAATTGACCTTTTGCAATTAGTTGACTGATGATTTTTTTGACAAGTTCAACACCTGTTATTTCCGCAAGTTCCATTTGACTCAAATTTTGAAAACCGGTTGGCACTACAATCTTATGATGATCATGTGTGTCTTCAAAAGTTATTATGGGTGTTGTAAATACCTTTGAAGCATGCGAGGTACTTGAGATTAAAGTGACCTCTTGATCTATACCTATCTGATGTGAGGTTAGAAGTACACTAATAGATATGAATTCCAAGATTCTAATATACTATCCAGTATGGTGAATGAAGGGTTATTAGGTTCAACGTGAACCTCATTAAATCTTACACTACCTTCCACAGGTTGACTAACAACAGTGGTCATTGAAATAAATATAATAAAAGTTTGAACATATAAAGGTGTGATTTCTAAACATGTTCCACCTCTTAGTGGACTAATTGGTTTAGTAATAAGTTGTACCACAGATGATGTTGCTAGAATTTTGCTACTTGTTCCAATTTCCACAAATACAAAACTCGAGGGTTCGTATTTGAAATCAGGGAAAACGGTTTGATAGGCTTGCAACTCAAGTTGATAGCTTTGTTCATCAAAACAAGTTAGCTCCATATTATCCTAAATTTGCTCTTCTATGAACTCTTAAATAGTCTACCACCACTCCTTCCACTCCAGGTTTTCATCTCCTAAGGCTTGATTTTGCACTTTGAGTAAAGTATTGTCCAACAATAACTCCTCAAACTCCTTCAACATGTTGTTCATTCTAACATGTAGAATGGGGTTAGGTTTGTTCAATTGTACTTGGGTTATCTCATACTAACCCTTTTAGTCTTAGATTTGAGCAGTAAGACTTTGTTTCTCCTTGTCAAATTCCATGTGAACAACTACTTGTTGTTCCTTAAAATTTTGATAGGTTTGTTCCAAACCAATTATGATACCCTATTGTTCCAAATTGGACTCCTCCATTTTGGCATAATTTCGCATCATTCACTCCAAATCAACTTGCAAATAATTCAAATCATTATGGGTCTTCTAGTTGAATTGGTTGAGTTTGGCATACTCTTGCTATAGGTTCTTAGTCTTCCTAGCAACTTGTTTTGCCTCATTCAACTTATTGGATAGGTTTTGGTTTTCATGCTAACCCTATTCACTTGTCCTTTGACTATGACCAGTTATTTGTCACAGTTTTTCAAAGTCTATTGCACTATTTCTAGCTCTAGGCTATAGGTTCGCAGGCGATTGTGGGTCTTAGACAAATTTTCCTTGACTTGCTCAAACTCAACTCTAAGGTTTGAAAGTTCTTGTAATGTCCCTGACCAAGTTATGGCATTCAAAACAACTTGCTCCAAAAACATGTTAATTTGTCTTAAAGTTTTTGTGGAATGACCAGAAATTAGAACATGTTGAAATCTTAAAAACTATGGTTTTATATTTATATAGGTTCAACTTTAAGTTGAACAAGTTCGAATTATTATGTAGCTATAGTTGCAAGTTTTATAATGGAAACTACAAGTTCAATAAACATATTAGGTTCAACTTGGATATTGTCAATTACTTAATCCATGTTAGGTTCAAATTCTTCCTCAATGTTGCCCTACATAGCTGTTGCATCAAGTTTTTTTCCTCCTCCACCTCCAATGTCATCTAAACAAGTTCATTTTTCATCTTCTTTTGAATCATTAACCGATGATCTAAAAGTAGTCTTAGACTTCTTTCTTGGAAGTGAGGTAATAAGTTTAAGGCTTAACCTGTCCCTTGGTGTAAGCGGTTCTGTATACGTCTTCAATTAATGAAACTAACATGTTGGTAAGGGTGATGTTATAATCGAATGTGCTGGTTTTCTCTTTCTCAAAAATTACTCCCTAGTAACAAGTTTAGATGAAACCTGTTATTATTGTACAACTTAGCGCCCTTGACTGGTTGGTGATATAGGTTCTTTTGGAGTTGTTGTTCTTATTGAAGGCACTTTGGATGAAAGGAACCACTTCCTAAACAAAATGTTTAATATAAGCCTTGAATAACAATTATTTGTTTTGGTTTTGGTAGAAATCGGGTTAACTATTATCTTTTCCTATGTTTAGTCTAGCAAATTAATTCAACCAATAACTGGGTCAACACTATAAAACACCAATTAACATGTTGCCCCCTATTGGCTAGGTCAAAAGTAATAGCAATCTAGTTGTTGAAATAAACTAACCTTGTTCTCTAATAAAAAAATTGTAAAATGGCTACAAATCTCGCATGAAATTCCTCTTTCATGCATACTAAACTCCACTGCTCATTCTCAACAAAAGCATGTGGACTTGCAAATTTTTTTAAGGCGGTTTTGGCTTCCTCAAAAGTTGCATTTGTAACATCTACCGCTCCCTCCTTGCAAATTCCAAGTTGCTCATGAATAAATACCTAATCAATGAAAATCTCTTGACCATGTATTCGACCTCAAATTCTTCCATCTTTTGTTGCTTCCTAAATTCGTAAGAAGTCTTGTAACAGGTCTTCTATTAGCGTTGTCCCTTGCAAGTTGAACATGCTTTCCAAACTAATTCATCTTGCCCATCTGAGTTCATTGGAATATATTTTCATCCACTGTAACATCTTTTGGTTTTCTTTCGTTCTAAACACTAGTTTCTTTTTAACATGTTTTTCAACCTATTCTTTTATAAGCGCTTTGCCTTTTTGTTTCATCATGGTTCTTGTTTTTGATCTTGGGTGCTGAGGAATAATGCTAGATATAGGTCTCTCTTCAAAAAGTTCTTGAAGAAACTCTTCTCTGTTACTAACAAGTCGTTGTAGTTTCTTAGCTTCCACATGTTTTAATGCAGGAACTGGTTGTGGTTGTTTTTCAACAACAGGTTGTTGCAATTCCCCTTCTTCCATAGGTCTTGATGTAAACATTGATTATAAGTGATCCTTAATGATAGGTTGAAGTCTAATCTCCACTTCTTCGAAATAATAGTAACTTAAAGTGCTCGTTTTGTTGTAAAAGTAATGGTTATCCTTAAAAAGTTCAGTGCTACTTCTAATTCCTCTTCCAACTCTTTATTTTTCTATTGTTGCTAAAAAACTCAAATCTTTTCTGGTGCACGTGAAATAAACAATTATACATAAATCACTACAATTAACTAAACTTGTCTTGCTCTCTCTTTCTCAATTTGTTTCCTCCTAAAAGCTTCAAGATTTTTTTCAACCTCCTTCTCTCTTGCTTCTTGTCGAAGCCTTTTTAAAGCACTTTCAGTCATGGCCCATATCAAATGAAAAAGTAAATGAAAACCAAAAGATATAATGAAAAACACAACGATTCTTTATATAGTTTCAAGTAAAAATGTCTTTATGGCTATGAATGAACCAAACTTTAAAGTTAGAAACTCCTAAAAGGTAGACATCAATAGTTTTTTTAAACATATCGTTTCAATCATAACTACTAGTTACATCATTGTCCTAAACATGCACATTATGGTAATGATGAGCATGCACATATGTTCGTTTAATGTTGTCAGGTGTCAAATAATTACAAATTGATTCAAATTCTACATGTTGAAATTCTTCAAGTTTAACAGGTAGTGGTTTAGGTTCTTTAATTTGAACAATTCATCCATGACCAAATCATTGGGTTTGACCAATACAGCTTGCAAAGTTTTGTCTTCAATGAACTTGTATGGCTTCAACTTGTTGATGTTGACAAACATTAGGTTCGAATCAAACTTATCAATGGTGACAAGTAAAATCGTATTATTAGGCAAACAATATTGTATCTTGTAGGGTCCAAACCATTGTCTTTGAAATTTCGGAGCATGTTTGGAAATAGCCCCTAGAAATCATAATACATGGTTTCCAAATTGAAACTTGGTTTCAATGAACCGATTATGTGAACATAATGATGTATGGATTACATCCATTATTACCTACAAAATACCTATTACCATCTAAACTTGGTGAAAATAGAAATCCACAATTTGTTAGCATCTTAATTAGTCAATTATCTAAGTTAGAGAAATTATAAGATAACATGTTGATTGCATAGGAGTTAGTTGCTTCTATGGGGTATGATTGATTCCAATTTTGTAAGCGATTCGATATGAAAATAAGACTATGGATAGGTGCTCATCCTAATCATTTCTATTTTCATTAACCAGTTTGGTTAATAAGGTTCCAAAAACCTTATTAATAGACTCAACATATCCATTTCCTTGTGGATAATAAATAGTAAAACTAGTATGTTTCAAAATAAAATGGTCAATGAGGTACCTGATTACATCATTAATAAAATGAGTACCTTGATTGGTCACAATGGTTAATGGACATCTAAGTCTTGTAAGAATATGTTTATATAAAAACTTGGTAGTTATTATAACAATGTTGGTGTGGAATGTTTGGGCTTCCACCCATTTTGTTGCATAGTAAATGCCTACCAAAATGTACCGATTGCTTAACATTCTGCTTGTAAGTTTAATAGGTCCAATAAAATCCAATTCCCATTATTGAAATGGTTCTTCATGTAATGTGGTAACCAATTTGGCCAAATTTTTGGTCAACAAGTTACTTGTTCTTTGACATTGGTCACAAGTTCAACAATATTCATGAATGTCTTGATTCATTGTTGGCCACCAATAACCAACATCCAAGATTTTTCACACAATGATATCAGAAGATAAATGCCCTCCTACAACGCCTCCATGTAATTCTTGCAAAACTGTAAACACATGTTCTGGTTGCAGAATTCGACAAAACCTATTATCTTATCCAAATCTATACAATATTCCTTTTCGAAGCATAAATGGTTTAGCTCTTTGGGTTAAATATTATTTTTGGGATGTTGTGAATCTTTCTACCATCACTCCCTTTAATTAATATTCATACACATTTTGCAACCACTCAAATTGTAAGTTAAACAAGTGAGCATCACAAGTTTGATCAGGTACTCTAATAAGTTAATTTTGAATGGGTAATCTACTCCATGCATTTGCCATTAGATGGGATCTATCAAGTTTATAAATAATTTTGAAGTCATACTCCAAAAATAATGAGAGCCATTTAGCTAACCTGCTAAAAATCTATGGCTTGTTGACCAAATACACTAAAACCATATGGTCCACATAGAAAGTAAACCTATTGCCTAATAGGTAATGCTTAAATTTGTGTAAGGCATAAACCATAGCTAAAGCTTATCTTTCTATAGTAATATAGTTTATTTCAGTAGAATTAAGCAATCTTGATGAGTACATAATAGGTTGATTTATTTTACCTATTGGGTTTTGGGCTAATATTGCCCTTACTACTAACTGAGACGCATCAATGTGAGCATGAAATTCCAATTCCCAGTTAGGATTGATAAGTGTCGGAGCTTGAATGTACCAGTTCTTAATATCCTCCCAAGTGGTTTCACATTCAACAATCCACTCAAACACTTTAGCTTTTCTGAATAACTTGGTGATTGGTGCCATAATAGAAACAAAATTTCTACTGAGGCATTTATAAAACTAGGCCATTTTATTGAATACTTGAATCTCCTGGGGTGTTTTAGGCATTGACATTTTGATTAAAGCCTCTATTTTCTTAAGATCAAGTGTTTTCCCCTTTTGGAGACTATGAATCCTAAAATAGTTCTAGAACATACCATAAATGCACATTTTTTTAGATTCAAACTCGTGCCATATTTTTTGCATTTTAGAAAACACTTTTGAATTTTTTCTAAAGGAGTGGACATGTCATTAAAAACAATAAAATCATCTAAAAAGATCTTCATGAACACATCAATGTATTCATGGAAAGCTTTGGCAATTACCCTTTGATAAGTAGGTGGTCCATTTTTTACTTCAAAAGGCATTCTAACCGATACAAAAGCCCCCCAATCAATAACAAAGGCAATTTTGTATTGGCCTTTTGGTGCTATGGAAATCTGATGGTATCTAGAAAAACTATCAAAAAATGTATAAACTTCATGTCCAACTATAGTATTAATAACCTCATTAGTAAAAGGTAACAAATATGGGTCCTTCTTGGTACCTTCATTAAACTTTCTAAAGTCCACACAAATTTTTTATTTCCCATTTTTCTTAGGCACTACAACTATAGGTGATAGCCAGTTAGCTTCTTCCATAGGCTTAATAAAACTTGTAGCAAGTAATTTGTTAATATCTTGTTTGACAATGGCTACATTGTTAGGATTTAATCAATACCTTGCTTGATGAATAGGTGGTATCAATGTGTCTAATTCAATCCAACGTTGAGCAATGTCAGGTGGTATCCCTTTCAAATTTTTGTAAGTTTAAACAAAGATGTCCTTGAATTCCTTTAGCAATTTAATCAATTGATAATTGACAACAAGTTCTATATCCACATTGATTTTAACCTATTGCAAGTTTTTTTCAAAACCCAAATTAATCTTGGTCAACAGTTTTTTTTCAATGATAGTCCATCTCACAATGCGAAGATTTTGAACTCTGATTTGAGCATGTGTCTCATCAATATCCATTTCTCCTATTTCAAATTGGAAAAACGTCTCTAGTAAATGTTGCTGGAAAATATCAAGGGGTATAGTTATCTTAACAAATTGTACAAGTACCGGTTTGACAAGTATATCAGACAAGATAGGTGGCTTGGACACATGTTCAACATGTTTAATAACTTGTTCGACTAAATTCAAACTTGCTGATGTAATCAACTTAACAAATTGATTTGACCAAACTAGTGTAGGAACAATTATGGTTCCTATTGAAAATAGTCCTAGTTCTATCGCAAACATCAAATCCTCCTTTTTGTCAGATATTCCAAAATGGAAATCATAACAAACTAATTTTTTGGATGTTTGGTTGGTGCTCCAAGTTTCTTAATAACAGGTATGGTTCTAATTGTACCGCTCCTTGTATAGTGATAGTGTTGTTGCCCCAATTGTAAGACACTTTAACATCCCTTAACCAAGGATGACCTAACAACATAGAGTAGCTAGAATCTAACATGCTATTCTGGATTATAGTAAAAGTCATTGAATAGGGAATTCCATGAATAATAATTTTAAGATCCTTAATCAAACTTAAAGGTTTTGCAATGGTTTGATCAACCACATGTAGGTTCTAAAGTGTAGATTTTGGTTTTGATAGACCTAATTGTACCCTCAATTTCTTTATAGTAATATTAACTCCAGAACCACCATCTATAAGCACAACTTCAATGAAGTTCTTCCCTACTTGAACTTATATTATTGCCATTTGATGATCAATGGTAATTGATGCAACTATCAGTTGTGGTAAGGTAGGTTTTGATGGTATTGGATTAAAAATGTAGTGTTTGATATCAGGAATCACCCACAATAGTTGTCCCAAGTTCAATGTATACTTGGTCTCCAAGACTTGTTTATTGATATCCCTTATAAATTATCTAAAGTTTTATTTGTAGTAACATGTTTCGAAATGATAGGTTGCTGATTCACTTCACTGATTTGATTTTTTTCAACCAGTTGAATTATGGCAAGATTATTAGGCAATCCAACTTAATTACTACACAATGAACCTTCATTGATGATAGTAGGTTGGTTTTCATCCCCACTATGCTATAACTATCTAATAATTTCAATGAACGAATCCTGTAGACATTCTTCTTATTACCAATCTTTAGCCCCTTTGGCTTTAACTAGCTCCTTCTCCTTGAACACCTACTGTTTTGAATGCTAACTACAGGTGGTAACAACATCTACTACATTAATTGGCACGTTGTCAGTTTTAGGTAGTTTAAATGTTGTTGTGGCATTAAAACTAACATGTTTAGTTTTAAACATGTTTTGTATTTCAATTTTTCTGGGGCATTCTCCTTATTTATGTTCTACACTATGAAAAATTATATAGGGATAACAAATAGGTATTTTTCCTGATTTAACAAGTTGGGTTTTAGTTCCTACTGCAGGTTCCATAGACTTAACTATGGCAATTGGCATAACTAATACCTTTCTTTTCATGTTATGACATGTTTCCATTAAATGACTAGTTTTACCACAATTGGTATAGGTAAATAATGATTTAGTTATCATAGCAGTTACTACAAGTTTAACCCCTACATTAGCTTTCGGTGTGGTTAGTAGAGCATTATAATTCATATTAACAAATCCACTTTCTTCACATATTACAACAACTTTCCTTGTGCTCAATTAAGGTATTTATCTTCATACTTGTAATTGTTAATCTTAGGTAAAGTAATAAACCTGCCTTGAAAATAGTGGTGAAAAAAACATATGTCGCTTTAACATGTAAACAATTAGTTAATTTCAACAAGCATTCATAATAAACCTCAACACGTTTGGCAATTTGTTGTTGTATGTTTCACAATTGCATATAGACCTCTTCATCATTCTTCATTGTTTTGAATCGCTTCTAAAATGTTTGTTCCAACTCTTCAAAAGTGTAATTTGGATGGTCTTGAACGTAGTTTTCTCCCCATTCGGAAATATTATCCCAGAGAGTAAAACCAAATAGGTTGATGATGTCGGCCTCCAATGTTTCACCATTAGTTTTAATGGCCTTCTTGAATACTCTGATGTGAACATCTAGATTAATGTCTTTGACATAGGTTGGGTATTATAACTTCTCGTATGGCAGCTTGGTTGTTGGTTCCGGTATAAGTTGCACAACAAGTGGTTGATACCATGGTGGTATAAACATGCGCAAGTCAAATGTTGGCCATCCAAAAGATCCAACAAATGGAGTAAAAGGTGGCTCTCTAAGTAGATCTCCTCCGTGTGAACTTCTTTTAGGTGAATCTCTAGGTTGTCCTCCATCTGATGTTGGTGATCATAACATCTAGGTACATAAGTTAGTAAATTAGTAGTAAAATGTATAGTGGTTGGCATTAATGTAGTAATAGGTTGTTAAATCGGTTATCTATCCTTGCTAATCACTAGTTGAACCACTATAAGAAATTAATTTCCAATAGAGTTTGGTATATTTGTTGGTGGTACAATAGGTTGTTCAAGTATTGGATACACATTCCCAAGTACATAACCTGTATAATTCCTAAAGATCGAAGAATCAAGTCCTTTTGTTCCAATTTGATAAGTTGGATACAAACTAGGATCGAAAGGCACAAAAGGGGGTATGACATTATACCACATTGGGTATGTTGAAGTAGGTATCATATTGGTTTTACCTAGTACAATTGGTGTAATAGGTTGTGACCAAATTATTTGATAATTAACAAATATTGTCGTATGACCGATACCAAGGTTCATGGCTTGAATTCCTAATATAAACACATTGGGTATTGCTATTGTAGTGGTTGGAAGAATAGGTTGATGAATATTCATCACCTCCTCCCTAAGTAATTGCCTTGATTATCATTAATGAACAGGCAACAACTGAACAAGTGTCCCATTTGATGACAATATGAACAAGTCATAGTTCTAACACCTTGGTTTCTTCCTAAAACTAGTCTATGATGCGGTACTTACAATCGTTCTCCTAGACTAGGTATTGATTTCATTAACCAAGTGCCTTGTGGATAAGTGACTCCTTATCGAACAATTGTGGGTGTTGCTTTGTGTTCAACAAGTTATACATATGGTATATAAACTTATTGCTTAAACAGTCTTCAATTAACATGACAAAGCTACTCCAACTTGTTGAGTAGGTGAAGTCATTCCAGATCTAAATTAGTGGGTACCACATGAATATTGGTGTATGATGGTTGGTTTTGAAACCCAACAAATGTTGTAATTGGTGTAGATTCACTAGTTTTGGGTAGATTATAACTTGGGGTTACAAATCACCATGGTTGTCGAACAAATACGACCTCATCAAATGACTAAATAGGTTCATGATTGTCATCATTATGAACCCTCACTACCCTCGATTGGGTTATTGTTCATGGTGTTTTTTTATGAATGGTTGAGAATGTTATTAGGTTTATCTACACAACTGATTTTGCTACATTTTGATGTTGTTCACTAACTTCTCCCTTCTATGTTGCATCCATGTTTGGTGCATTCACAAGTTCATTTCCCATAGGTTGCACTTGTCGTTCATCTTGTTCTTGTGATTGTTCATGAACAAGCTAATGATGGACATGTTTTAACTGTTTTCTAAGACTTATGGTGACAACTGTTGACATTTTCTAAAATCAATAGGTTTTAGGAAAGCCCTTACACTATTTTTGAACAATAGATTTTTTCCTAGAATGACCCTTCCCATTAGTCAAAAGTTTGTATAAAACTTCTTTTACAAATTGGGCACCTATTTATCTTCAAAAACTTTACACTAACCTCACCCTATTAATAATGTTTTCAAACTAAATCAAGATCAAAAATTTGAATCCTAAAGTTTACACAAAATAAGCAAACATATGACAAATTAGAATTTGAAGCATGATTACTTTACAAACTTGCTCTACTAAAACTACTCAATTTAACCATAAATTATAAACGTGATTGCTTTTGAATTCTGATCCACTGCGTGGTCACCAAATGTTAATAGATTTTCTATTTCCATCAAGGTTAATTTACCTCTGGATTTTTTAACAACATGTTCCTTGAACAACAACAAGTACATACATTACACACATAAAACTTAAACTACTATAACTCCCTAACTAATAATACACAAATTGTTCAAGTTTGAAGGAAATAGGTTGAAAGAAAAATGATCCATGTTCCATAATTGAAGAATATAAACATAATCATGAATGAAATCCAAAAAGTCCTTAACAAGTTTGTTTTCCTAGTTCTTATACTAATTATTTCAAAAATACAATAGTCATGACTGACCATTATAAATAGTCATTAACTAATACTTAAACTATCAATCCAATTTATTTTTTTAATACACCTTGTTTAACTACTTGTTCAACTATTAGTTGTGTCAAATAAAGGTTTTATAAATCACATGTTAGCTAACTTGTCAACCTATAATCTTAACCTAGTAATATTACCTACCAAGTTTAGTAACTGGTTAGATCAATATTATAGGTTAGGTTTAATAACAAGTTAAAACACCTATTAGGTTCAACAACTTGTTTACATTATCAACCTTTTAAGTCACTTGTTACCAAATATGGGTAACAATGTTGTATTACTACTACGCTACTAGGTATTAATAATAGTTTTGAATTTTGAAACTATTATTGATATTAGGAAAATATATATATCAAACACTAAAAGGAAAAAATCAAATCAAATAGATATTGAATGATAGTAATAACATGTTATGGGAGTATTATGGATTTGTCATCGTGCGGTTAGTTAGAATAAATGGTAGTAAATGGGAAAATGGAATAGATTTTAATGTTGTGACTTGTATTTAAATTTCAATTCATTTATAATGTTGTTAAGTATTTTTGTTTTTTCAAGAGTAAAATATTTGTGCACATAAAAAAGAAAGAAGGTGCAAGTTGGGTGAAATGGACAAGGTAGTTTTTTTAATAAAACATTTGTATATTGTCTAATCATTAAAAGGAAAGCATATTAATTAAAAACATGAAGGAAAAGAATGTTGAAAAATATTTTAAATAATCACCACATTTGTCATCTCAATGGTAATAGTTAATTTTCAATAGAAATAACGGTGTTTGTCATCAATAAGGTTGTAGACATTGTCAAGCATTTACATCAAGCACACATCTTCAATCTTGTGGTCACCAAGCTCCATTTTCAAATCTTCCTTTGCAATCAACGAGATTATAAAATCATATCCTTTTTATCACTAAGCTTCTAAACTTTGTTGCCAAATTCCAATTCATGACACATGGTTTCATGATTGTAAATTCTTATTGCATAATGTAATGATTCATGAAGCTTCTTGATTATTGTTTGTTGGAACTTGCCGCTTGCTAGGATGTAAAGGTTGTCTAAAAAGGTGGGTTTTCACAAACTATGTCATTTGCAAATTGTAATGATGCAAAAAAATGAAGAGGCTCCAAAGGAAGGTGGTGGAAGCCTCTAGCACTCATATTTGTGAATGTTGTCACGGTGTGTTATTGTTGTGATGGAGCCACTAGTGGTTGGAGGAGGTAGCTATGTTATGGGCCATGTGTTTATTTTCTATGTCATATGTTTGTTTTTTGCAAAAGGAAATTGCAACGATTTGAAACTTAAGGGAAAAAGCCTAGGGAAAGAACAACTTAGTCAAGTTGGTTTTAAAACCATACACATACATTAAAACATTTGCTCTATCAATTTTGAAGTTTTTTTCACCCCATCACAAATTGGAATAGTTGATGTTTAACCAACTTTGTGATTAACATTAACACTATTATCACCATTCCAAGTTGTTTTACTGCACATTCTACTATAACTAATTTTTTCTTGAAAATGATTCAAACTTTACCATTCTACCATAATATCTTTCAAGTTCAACACTTGGGTGTTAAATAATTATTTTGTTTTCCAAAATCCACTTCAATAATAAAAGAAATAATGATGAATTTTTTGGCAAAAAATCATGTGAAAAAAATCAACAATGATGATAGATTGTGCAGACATGTACATATGGGAAATGCATAAATGTAGGCACATATTTCATTGTCCTTAATGCTTATACCTATGCAAGTTCTTGATTCCATGACTTTTGCTTTTCAAAAGTTCAAAGTACATTTTTAAAAACATTTTGCAATGATTTTTTTGCATTTTTTATAGTATGGTACTCAGTTTGTAATGAAATTGAGGGAGATTGTTATTGAAAGATGTATATGACAAATATTTATGCCATAACATTGTCTTGATATGCATGTAATTTAAAGTGGAAAATTGGGGACAAAAAAGTTACAGCAAAGTTTGTTCATTGGTCTATTAAAGATTGATCACAAATGAAAAACATTCAAACATGCAAAAAAAGGTTGAACAATTAAATGAAAATGTCAATCAAGCAAAAATGTCCATGGAAAAAAATGTAAAGAAATGTCTCATTAGACAACCAAGGAATTTTGTAACAACTCTACAATTTGAAATACATTAATTTACAAGATAAAAATGTAGATGACCAAGATCAATTTGACCAAACAAATGAGAGGTGAAGTGAACAATATATAAACTAGTTTCAAGCACATTCATGGCCACCCATAATAACAATCATTTAAGAATATGGTATGAATTCTAATGTTCTTCATTATTTGCAAACTACCTACATAAGCTTTATAATTGCAAGTTGTGTGAAAACCTAGCTAGAAACAACTTGGGACTTAGTTTACATCAAAGGACAAATTCAAACCAACTTACATTTAAGCAACCCAACAAGGTACAATTGTAAAACATTTGAAGCAAAATTTGTCAACCCCATAAGAATACCCTACATTCTAAGATGCACTTGTAACAATGTTACAAAAGATGATAAATGTTAAACAACCCCTATATACTTTTGTAGTTCAACCAATTTTGATAGGTGTGATAAAATCCATTATTCCTAAAATTCTCAATAATGGCCATAGAAATTTTATTGTCAATAAATAATGGATGAACAATGATTCTTATAATATTCCATGAATTGGTTTCTAAACTACAATCACAACAATCAACAAATTTCCAACAAATTGGTGCATGATTGTGGTCATAACATGGTTATTATAACCTTAACCTTGAGCTTGTGACCAAGGTTGGGCAAAAAAAAGAATGTGAACTGAAATAGTGTCTTGAAACTAAAGCACATTACCACAAATGTGGTGAGAGAGTGCAACAAAAGGAACCCAAAGCACTCCCAAGTGAAAACTAATGCTTTCAACGATGTAATCCAATAAGAATCATGACTATTTGGGACAAAATCATTAGTAGTAAATGTGATCCAAATTGGGTTTTCCATATATAATTATAAATTTCTTTAAACATATATATTGAAAATCAACTTGCATTTTCCAAATTTGGAGTTGTGAGCAAGGAATTAAATGACCAAAAAAATGGCCAGGACCCAAATTAACAATTTGATTTTCACCTACTAAAACTCAATAAATAGGGGTCAAATGACCTTCAAATTGAACATGCAATATTATAACATTGGAGATATCTTTTGAGGTTATAAATTTCCCCTTTAAAACTCCTCGCTTGGAACCCATACATGGGAGTTATGAGTTCACAAAGTTATAAGGCTCATAATTTGACAATTTTAATTAATTAAGATTTCAACTTGAAAATCCAACTTTTTGTCATTTTGATGTAGCCCATGCCACTAATCATAAAATATATTATAAGGAAAGTGATGTCTCCTCCTAAAGGTCATAACCATGTGAATAAAATGAATTTAATTGTTTAAGTTGCCCATGATTAAACATTAACATCACTTGGTTCCAACTTGTGTTAACCAACTTATTGTTTGATTTGTGGAAATTGAAATTGTTTGTGAGCTTGCATTAACACCTTCATCCTAATTTCATTTTTGAAACTCCCACATGCCCCATTAATTCCCACATGCAAAACTAACACACTGTAGTTTCATTCCATTGTAACTTCAATAATCGACAAAATAGTATCCCCAATACCATTTAATTAGCTTAAATGCATATCAACGGTCTACAAAATAGTTAAATTTGTTAAAGTTTATTGCATCCTTTAAAGCTTTGTGGGTAACATTGATCAAATTGGGTTGAATCTTTGTTTCAATAGTAGGAGATCAAAAGACTTGAAATAGCTAAGGTGCAAAGCACATTTAAGTGTTAAGAGAATAAGACAAGATACATGTTGTGGTATCTTATATTACAAATGGATACCTACTTCTTAAACATGTCATATTCATAAGTACCATCCACTTGTGTTTACTACCTTAAAATGATGGGAAAAAAAATGCATCAAATTAGGTTAAAATCCATAAAAGTAAGGAGCTTCTAAACTAAATCAAACAAGAACATCCAAACCTCCTTGTCATGTTTCTCCTACTAGTTATAATAGTGAACTACAACTCGTAGATGTTATAATACGACAACTTGTAAAACACATTTTCAAGGTTCAATTTCAAAACACATTTAACTATAAGATTCATCAAACGGCAAGTCCAAGATGGATAAGATTCACATCATTAATTTCAAAATGAGCAACTTTAAACCTTGAACTTGTAGGTGGTTCTGGTCTAATTAGACACAAATGTAAGGCATGGAAAAAATTATAGTTAAAAGTTAAGAAAATTAAACCAAAATTATGAAAACATGCACATCAAAATTTCAAGTAATAACTATGGAAGTTAATGCACTAATTGTTCTTTTCACATTCATTTTGGAGATTGAAGAAAACAATGTTGTAAATTTAGTAAAACTCATTTTGATAGTGATGGATCATTATTTGTAATATAATTCTACTACAAGTGGAGTTGCAAACACAAATAATGTTAAAGCAACATCAAGTGGATGCATAATAATTTCAAGTAGTGACAAATAAACAAAATTAAACTAACAATCTTAACTCAAACAAAAGATATTGATTTGAAATTAGGAAGCATATCAAGTTAACAAGCTCTCCATGCATATATGAAGTTAGGTTTATTAAAGACAAACCATACTCCTTTCATAATTAAGTAATGATGGATACTATTAACCTTTTGAAGGTAATTTGCAAGCTGTAATCTAAAATATTGGCATGAGAAGAGTCCATTTTGACCAAATTTTAACTCTAAAAAATATGTCCCATTAGCATCACCAACTTATAATCATAATTGAAGAATATAAGTTCATTTTTAAAAGCAAAACAAGATAGTTAGAATTCCCTTACATTATATATGACTTGATGAAATGACATTTGATTACAAAATAAATGAAAATTTATCTTGCAAAATGAATTTTTTAATGTAAATTATTTTGGGGATTTTAAAAGTTCGTAATTTTTTTGATTTTTTGCCAATGAGACTTTAAATCATTATTTTACCTAAATAATCATCCACACAAAATTTGAGAAAAGTCTAAACAAATAATTGACAATAATGAAAATTATGAATCCATTCACAAATTAATTTGTATGGAAGTTATGAAGTTCAATGTATGAAACTTTAGAAATAATTCATTTGATCCATACAAACAATTTGATTGCGATTCAATGAAGGTATATTGGCATACCATAATTGCCATAAGGGTTCAACATTTATTATTTTCAAATTGTCCTTGAAATTCTTGCAACCTTTGTTGTTTTCCTTTTTCTTAGAAATCTCCTTATAAATTTCATTACAAATTTGTGGTTTTGTCATATGATTAATGTTTAATGATACATTTTGTTTTTAATTCCAATTCACCCATCAAGTCCACATTGCACAATAATAGGGCAAAATGATCATGTAAGCCTTATCTCTTTTGTTCTTTGTTCTAATTTAATCTCAATGTATATCGAGTTTAGTTCACCTTGGAATGACTTTCAAATCTAAAACCCATGGTTTTTTATGTTTTTAAAAATCAACTAATCATTTTTTAACCTCTAGAATTTGAATCATCCATATGATTCAAACATGCCACTTGTTTTGATGAAATTTTCATCATTTGTGATAATGCATTTAAAGTAATTTTGCCAATTCATTTGGTTCAAAGTTTTCTATAGGTGTCTTCTTGTGAAATTTTACAACATTTTGTTGTTTTTGCCATTCCAATTATATTAATAATTTTTTAAATGATTTTCAATGCATAACCTATAGGTGTGAAAAATTGAGTTTGTTTTTTTTATAGAAATGGAATTATTGGTGTAGATGTGCAAGGATATAAGGATTCAAAATTGAATGTCCTCACCTTTAACTAGGTATGAAAACCAATTATCTCACACAAGATTGAGATTTTAAAAACCAACATGTTGTGTACATGCATTATGCCCCAATACAATTTCAAATCTTCAACTAAGATTTGTGCTTGAACCACATTGTAAAGTCAATAATCTTGCATTGTTCCTAAGGATTTGACACCATCCCTTGCAAAGGGAAATACATGTAATGCAAGTTGGTATCACTTAATTTAAGATGTAATTGTAGTCGTGATTATGGGAGTTACGTTGTTTCATGCATTATAACTCATCCTTTTCCCTTTTCTATTGCGGGTTTCATTATTGTAACTTTTTCAATCTTCTTCGAGGTTCATCAAATCTTTAGTCACTTGAGTCCCAAAATTGATCATAAGAGATATTGTTTTCAAGGTTCTTAAAGTGGACATTGTCAACTTCTTTATCACATGTTGTGTATAGGTTAAAATTTTACCAAACAAATTAACATTGTCGGGGTACCAAATTGGCCCCCCTATTAATCTTACATGTTAGTTAGATTAGTTTTCTTCCAAATTTAGATTCATTTTTTCCAAATAGGCCATTCCCATTGGCCACCATTAGTAAAATTGAAAACTTCGCAAGCTCCCCTAAAGTAAAAAAAGACAAAAAAATTATTACAAAAAAATACATAGATGACAATCCATGACTGGAAACTAAAATATTTCATTGTCCAAAAAGGGATGAAATTTGGGATTTCAACACAAGCATCATTTTCAATGTCCAAAATCTCCTTTTTCATATCCTTTGCATTACCAATAATTCCTTCTTCATTATGATAAAAAACTTTTATAACCTGCTTTTTAGTATCTCGTACATAAACAAAAAATGTTTCTTGCTCATAATGTAATCTCTTGGCCATTTTGTTCAAAACACAATACTTATATGTAGATGAAGCAGAAGTAGACTAAAAAAATCTTGCAACTCAACAATTTCAAGAAAAACATGCACTTCCATATGGAAGCAACTATATTACGATGCATGCCATTTGATGATAATGGGATAAACCATGATGCAATAATAAAAAGATTTAGTCTACACATGACTAAAAGCACAAAGGAACGATGACCCAAAATGCTTATGCATTTTATATTTATGAATCTTTTAAACAATAGCCCAACATCCCCACATAAATATGTAGACCTTATTGTTTAAGGCTCAGATTGCAATAAACAAAATGGTTAATTAGGGCATCCTTATTCCATGCCACTGCAACTTTCAATGCCTCATGCAACAATAGTAGGCTAATAGTTTTGAGCCTACAAACCATTTATAAATGCAATGCAAATGAAACAAACTTCCATCCCATTCCAACAAGCATAGCCCAAAAGATGCATTTACCTTGCAAAAAATGTTCCATGAACATCAACTTGAAAGATCAATATTAAAACCCACAATGTTAATAATGATAGACACTTCAAAATATTTCAAAGTATCTTGTGCAAACCTGAACTTTGTGGTTTTGTGAGCCAAAACCCTCATTTGAGATATTTTTGTCATGGAAATACAATAAATTGATGTTCCCTCCTCCTTCTAACCAATTGCAACTTGAACTTCTGTCAAAGCTTGCACAAATGGGCACATCAAAGGAATATGAAAGTTCAATAGGAACAATGTTTCTAAAAAATTTGCATAGCAAGTCAACTATCCATTATCCAAATGGAAAGTGAACAAAAGATAGTCCACTTTGCACACCAAACACAACTTGGGAAAAAAAACCTTCCTCCCCCTCCACCCATAAGAAAAAAAGGGAGGTTCTTTCAATCCATCATGTGACTTTGCATTGGTTGCATGGAAATGTTATTCCTAAAATTAGTTGCCATTATTTTTGGCATGGATTAATAGCCCTTTTTAAGAACACCCTACCTATTGTGACACAATTTTTTTTCATACCATCATTTCATAACCTCCAAAATCATTTATTTAGGAGATGTACTAAGAGTTTCAATCAAGATCTTTTATTCTAAATCCAACTCAATTGTGCCCACTGTAAATAATCCTCCCTTGTGTGCTCATTAAAAAACAATAATTCGATGTTTATAAGGATTAAAAAAAATGTAAATGGTAATGTTTATTCTTGGTACCTATACATAAACATTTGTGACCTTAATGATCATTACAAAGACATTGAAATGAATAAAAACATGGCACATGAACACAAGTTACATTTTTCATTTTTGGGGAATCAACCTAATTTGCAACTCTTAGGGCCCATATTAAGTCATAAACAATTATGCATAACAAAAAATTTAGTTCAACAACATTGGACTTTCCTCCACATTTACTCTATGTGTGGGGTCCATGCAAAAGGAGTTGAGGAACCTTAGATGCATTATTTCATTTGAGAAAACAAGGTTGTGCCAATTACATTGCAATAGGTGTTTTGATTTTTAGTAAAAAGTTATTTACATGAAAACATATGGGGTATGTTTTGGATGAAAACACACTAAGGTGGAATACTTTCCAACATATGTGGATTCCATATTAGAGTTAAAATAAAAGTCCATATTACATTGTAGTAGAATATGTTAGATTACACAAGTCGTATGGCAAGATTAAATAATTTTATTTATTTATAGTTTTAAACTTGATCAATGGTAGAAAACTATATTAAAAATTTACATTAAAAAAATGAAAAGTTGAATTATTAATTCAAATGAATAAATTACTTTATAAAAAGTCCATATTTCATTGTATATCTCAATTTATGGTTTTCAAAATCTTTCAAAATTGTCTTCCTTGTATCGATGGCATCACATTATTTTATATGTAATTAAAAAATCACCCAATTAAACATTTTTTGTAATTAGAATGAATCCATGATATAATGAATTATTAATAATGATATGGACTGTGATGTATGGTTTTTGGCATTTTAAAAGTCCAATATGTTATGGTAACTCAAAATCTATACATGAAATTCATACAATGTGATCATATTACATGTAATATTATTTTTTTGAATCCTTTTCACATATTATTTGTTAATATTTTGTTCCATGGCCAATGATTCATAATCCAACAAGTTGTGACATGATTATGTATTTCACCTTAGGTGCTTTCACCTTCTTGAGTTTTTTAGCTTCTTTTAAATTGTAATAGTTTTATAGTATCATCATTGTCCTTATGTAGTTATGTGAAAGATTTAGGAGTTAGGTCACACCTTACAAATCCTCATAATATTTCACTAATAGTAAGAGCATAAACATTTAAACATTGCCCCATGATTTTCAACATGGAATCTTTTTGATCAATGTCATCCTCTCATTCCTTTCTTGTCGTTTAATTTCTAAATCAAGATTGATTAAAAATAGAGGTGTCATATCATTCACTTTGGTAGCTTCAAGTTGGAATGATATATTGAAATTATTTTAAATCATGTTTATTTTCTATCCTTTGCAAATCATGTTGTTCATTTATTTTACATGTTCCCATGTGTGAAAAAGCCATGCACATAGATTTGGTTTTAAAATTGACATTCATAAGTCAATTTTAGGGTTTTCACTTTCTTCAAGTTGGGTTTTAATTGTTGAACAAGTTTAGGAATTGAATTCATTTTTTAATGCATGCTTGAATGGGCATTGAAAGATAACATTAGCAAGTAGAAATGTGTTGGTGCAATTTGTTGGAAGGAAGATGATGCACACTTAAGAAAATTGTTGTTTTATGTGGTCCATACACTATTTACTTTTGTAAATTGACCAACAATTGAGATCATCTAATTGCAAACCATCAAGTTTGGTTTTTTGCCAAGGTAAATGTTTCCACTTGAGCTTTGTGATAAGATATGAGGATGTTTTCAACAAACTCTTTGGTGGTTTCCAATGTAAATCAATGATTGAAACTATAGGTCAAATGGAAATCAACTAATGAAGAATAAAATTTTCTTCTTTCATTCATGGGTGGGATTGAATGTTTGGTTGTACCTTTGAACACAATTTGTAAAATAACATTGATCCATTAACTAAAGATGACACATGTGATTTTTTTTTGGTTTTATATCCTCAAAACTTGAATAGGTTTAATTCTAAGTTTGTTTCGCACAATTGATCCCTTCTAGTGGGTATGAGATGAACCTTAATTTGATTTATGTTCATTATTGAACATGAAAGGATGTTGTGTGTTTTGACAAGGGAAACAACCCTTTGCGCCATGGTTGTACTTTCTTGCTCCTACTTTGGTGCTAATTTTATTAGATAGTTGAAGGTGGTGTTCTATATGACTAATAAAGGTGGTTTTTCATGCAATTTTTGGTCCATGGAAAAACCATTTTGAATTTCTTCATTTTGTGTAGTCTTTCAATAGTTCAGGTGCCCATTGTTCAAACATCCTTTGAATGGTTGGTTATATGTCAATAGGCATATATAGACCTTGTTTAGCAACTTGCATGTTTTTCAACATGAAAATGAATTCGTGTTTCAATTATGACCTTGTTTTCAAAACTAAAAAAATGTGTAGTAATAGAAGTAGCTCCTCTTGCTACAATTTCTTTTGAGTGTAGTTTAATCTCTTCTCTTGGAGTGAACCATTCATAAAAATATCTTCATATTAACTTTTCGTATGGAAATTATCCTCTCTTGCTTTTATGTGGAAGGTCTTCAAGGAATGAAAAACATTTGTGAAGTCACCATGTTTTTCAATGGTTGCAAGGATGGAAGGTCAATGGTGCACAATGGAACCAATTAGTGTAAGTACTTCGTTTCTTTCTTCTATAATTTGTTAATTTAGAGTTGTTACCATCTCCAAATTATCTTCTCACCTTTTTTTTTTTTTTTTTTTTGCAAAAAAAGTTTTTTTTTTTTTTTTTTTTTTTTTTTTTTTTGGCAACAAAAGTTGTTTTTAGTTTTTTTCATAACCTTCCAATAGGTTGCTTCAAAATCTTGGAAGGTGCTAGCTCCTTTTCTTGGGTGTGTGTGTGCATTGATGTTTTTTGAAAACTCCTCCACCTCTTTAGCTCTTTAGCTATAACACATAATCTTTCTTCCTTCTATATTCAATGAAAAATGAAATCTATCATCATTTGTTGGTCACTATCATCATTTAGAGATGATTATAAATGGTTTATTATATTATTTCAAAGTTTAAAAAATATTCAACTCCAAACATGTTCAACTCCTTAATAAAATTGCAAACATGTGTAAAATCTTACAAATACAATAGTGCAAACTTAATGAAATGGGCAACATCACAAGCATTGGTCAATGTTAAAGAGTAAAACTAGAGCTAAAAGATAAAAAATTGATAATTAAAAAAAAATTGCATGAAAATTAAAAAATTGCTAGTAAATACTATATGAAAGAATGACAAATGTAAAAAAAAAAAAAAAGGATGATATAAATAATCTAAGAATGGATGTGTTTCAAAAACTACTTCAAGATTTTAACATTTCATACATGCTTTTATCAAAATAACAATATTATTTTTTGAATATAAAATTAAAAAAAATCATATACAGAATTAAAAAAGCTATTCCATCAAAAAATGTCAAACTTGAGTGATAGGTATGGTCTCCACACTTAAATGTGTATGGATGAAATGGTGCCATGATATTATATGGAATCGTTACAAATTTATCATTTTATGAAACATTTACAAGTCTAAAAATTGAACATAGTACAACAACATTCAACATGAACACAAGGAATGCAATTCATGTAATAGCCATGTACAAAACTTCCGCAGAGCCGTCATTCTCTTCATTTTTCATTCACATTAAAACAAATGTTTCAATCTAACACCAACTTTTTGTCCAATAATATTTTGTTGATGACTTCAATGCCAAAATGCTTAACCAAGATTTTACCAAAAACAAATGATCACCAATAGTTTGTTGTCTTCAAATTTATTGAAGCCACAACAGATTTAAAGTTTTCGAATAAATCATATTTAGACAAATGCACCTAATCAACAATATGTTGTAAAAGTTGTTGAAGTTGATTGAAGATGTCCAAAAACCAATTTACCAATTGATAAAACTCTTCACCATCTTCAAGCATTTCCTAAAAGTCTCAGTAGATTCTTTCAGGGAATGTGTGTTGGTCTCATCGCCCTGAACCAAATAATCCAAAAAGAAGAGCAAAATCTGATCAGAGCACACACTCCTGTTGCAACGAACCAAACTACTAACTTAAATCACTTGGTGGAAGCTGGTCCATGGTATTGCAAGGAATTTAAATCAGTAGTTTGCAACCTCTGAACCAACTTGTAAGTCCTTAAGAGGGGCAAGGATTGAACATTGTAAATGACAGTAATCACTTTCATTGCAATCCACAATCCAGGCACCACCTCCACCGGGTTCAGCAGAAAACTACAATTTTGGTAAAGTCTAAGAAATCCCAAAGTTCATCCTTCCAATCTAGACTAGATCACCCAAGTTGCACTTCTGATCTCCAAGCAAATAGGGAGATAATCTTTACTGCTCTCTGAAGCAAAAAAAAGTCTGGAGAAACAGGCTATTTACAGAAACCAGCCAGATTGACTAAAATTCCTGGGAAATGCTGCCTCCCAAATCACCCTTCCCACCTTTGCCTGTCTTTTTGGGCAACAGAACAGTGTGGATATTGGGTAACACACCACCATTGGCTATAGTAACAGTCCCAAGCAGCTTGCTCAGCTCTTCATCATTCCGCACTGCCAGCTGTATGTGGCGTGGCACTATACGATTCTTCTTGTTGTCTCTTGCAGCATTTCCTGCCAGCTCCAGCACCTGCAAGGGACCATTTCAACCAGTAAGATCATGTGGCACCACCAACTGCAGCTAAAATACAAAGATAAGCCATAGTTCTGAACATGACATGATCAGACACAGATTTCACAGCTGCCCATGAACCTGTGGTCCCAACACTGGACATACCCATTCTAAAGTTACTCAAGATCATGTGGGACCAAGTGCAGCTAAAACATAGACACTGTGAAGTTCTGAACATGCATTGAGTGCAGATTTCACATCCACCCATGCCCAATATGCCCATTCTAAAGTGACTCCATGGAGCAAGATTCAGAGCACGACATGACATTACTAACAATTGCTAAAATTGACATTTGCATGTAGTGCTGCAGCATATCAATTTCCACAACCATGCAAGCATCCAGGTGAAAATGCCAGAAAAAAGAAGAAAAAAAGAAGAAAAGCATCATACCACACCACATCCAGGCAGAGAAGAAACCTTCTTTCCACACACCAACCAAGCAGTCATGAGGAAAATGCAGGCAGAAAAGAAACCGTCACTCCACACACTAACCAAAAAGTCATCAGGAAAATGCAGGCAGAGAGGCCTCAGATTAGAAGGATACAGTCTACGGCACTCAGAAAAGAAAACAAAAAAAAAGAAACGCCTTTAGACTACCACGGCAGTAGGCAAACTACGACAACCTTATATCAGTGGACAAACACAACATCAAAAACACGGTTTGGAAAGCCAAACCTCGAGAAAAAGTAGTTCAAGACCATCAACGAGAACAATACGGGCAGACACACACTCGCAAGTGCCACAAGATGAGCCCTTTTTCGTCTGAGGCCCAGAAGAAACCATAGACTAAATAGAAGAAGAGTGGAAAAACGCCGCCTCACCTCGGCAGCCAGGTACTCCAAAACCGCAGCAAGATAGACGGGCGCACCGGCTCCCACACGCTCCGCATACTTTCCCGCCTTGAGAAACCGAGCAATCCTCCCCACAGGAAACTGTAGACCTGCCTTCTGTGACCGGGAGATAGACTTGGATCCCTTCGTCTTCCCTCTCCCTCCTCCACCTGCAGCCGATCCTCCCGTCGAACTCATCCTTCTCTCTCCCGCTCTCCTCCTCTTTCCCCTACCCCCTCCCACCCCCGCCGAAACCCTACCACACCTTCTCACACTCCTCCTACAAATCCTAACCCTGCCTCCCTCCCTGCTTCCCTCACTCACTAACTCAAGACCACCAAACTACTACCTGCAATCCCCAAAAGTCCTACTTGCAAAGGACTTCAAAGAGCAAAAAAAACCAGATCTGGTTCAGAAACAGATAGACAGACAGACAGACACTCAAGAAACGAGTACAAGAACACGAAGGGCGACTGCAAAGACCAAGCGACTGCAACAAAGATTGCGACTTCTACAGAGAGCGGCAGAAAGCGAAACAGAAGATGGCAAATGATTAAGGCAAAGAGGAAACAGCAAGGGAGTAAGAAAACGCCAGAGGCAAAGGCGAGGAAGAAGATCGAGAAGGGGAACGAAGACCGAGAGAGAGAGAGAGAGAGAGAGAGAGAGAGAGAGAGAGAGAATGCTAAAAAGCCGCATGCAGTCGCGCGGCTTTGTAACCTTAGCGGAGTTGCAAAACCCTAAAGAATCTGCGACGTGGCTGGATCCTATTGGTCGATGCCAGCATGGCGAGTATTGATTGGCGGAAACCACCCACGCATGCAAGGAAGGAAGCAAAGGAAAGGAAAGGGAAGCATTTGCTGTTGCAAAACACATTTGAGCTTTTCGAGGGTGCTCAAGAAATCTGCTGCTGTGTGGCACAAGCTCTGTCCATCAGCAGCAGGTCATGACTACCTCTAGAATGGCAAAACTCTGCTGTGCCCCTGCCCTTTAAATCACTTGTTTGCTCACAAAGGTGCAATGATTCTTCACAAGAGCTTTGCTGATGACCTATTTCAACTTAAAAGATATTCTTGTCTGACCATCTATCTGCAATGTGGACTTTGTTTTGCAGTGAACCTTGAGGAGCAAAGGTGGCCTGGAAGACAAGAGGATAAAATGCCAAAGGTGAACTCACTGCAAAACTGCATTTTAGCTAAACATCTGATTTAGTAGAGCAAAGTCTCAGGTACCCTACAAAGGTAGTTCTCAGAGAGAGAGAGAGAGAGAGAGAGATTGGGGCTGTTGGATTACATCACAATCTTCACATTGCTGGTGCTTGTACATGAATCTCTGGGAGTGTGACATTCTTGAGGAGGTATAAACACTATACCTGTTAGTACCACAGTGATGCGCTGATGACACAAAATTAGTACATTTGTATGAACCAAATGCTCTCCTTTTTCTTAAGCTGCACCTAAGAAATTATCTGGATCTGTGTGTGAGTACAGAATCTTCGCCATTCAAGCTAGATTTGACTTAATCATCAAGCATGCACCAAAGGGGGATTTGGACTTATAAACATGCACAATCTGGTGAGTAGTTCTAAAACTATGCTACTGGATGGATGCAAATACTCATCATAAGTCCAAAAGAATGTAAATGACATTAGCACGTTCCAAAACAAGTGATCTGTTCTGTTGTTTGGAAACTTATGCAGCTTATGGATGCATCTTGGATTGGTCCTTAACTTCAAAGAATTCGTGTCATTGAAGTCTGAGAAAAGAGAGTTGGTTGCAGTTGTCAAGTTTTTGATGCAGGGAACAAGGGACTATTGTGTCTGAGTTCCTAGGGAAAGAATTGGTCAACAACCATTAGAATTTGTCTACCTCTGGCAAAGCAAGCCAAATGTAGAAACGGTCCAACTAGTCACAGTGCTTGTCAGGACTCAAGAATAAGTCCCTCTCCATCAAAGAATCTTCTGGGGAGCTGCTTCAGTCACAGTGCTCATCAGGACTCAAGAGTAAGTCCCTCTCCATCAAAGAATCTTCCGGGGAGCTGCTTCTAAGTGATGGGATTGATTTTTGGCAACTGTGCTGGACCATTTCCAACTGTTAAGAAGTGTTCAATTCTTCTTTAGAGGATGGACAATGGTGAAGGGACTCCAAGTTGAGTCAAGCCTGGCAGGTAAGAGCATTCATTGTCCATTTGATCAAACTCTGAGTTTGTCTACATTATGGCAAAGACAACAAGATCACTTAACTAAATGACAGTATCTTCATCTGCACAAGGTTCAAGGAGCATTTGTGTATTTGGAGCATTTGTGCATTTGTGTAGAGAATTAGGCATCAATAATTCTCAACTCTACCCATGTTACTTTGATAACAAGATACACTTATTCTTTAGCTGTAAAGAGGGATTTTCTACTTGTGAAAACTACAAATTCAAGCTTGGAAAATACCAATGTTGATAAAATAAACAACATGGCCATCTTTTAGTTTAAATGATCTACTTGCTTTAGACCATGTTTACTCATGTTTTAGATCTAGGCATCTACATTCCATTTCTGTGTACCTTAGAAGCACATAAAAAAATGAAGGCTTTGTTGCCTCCTAACCCTGCAAATTGAGGAACCTTGATTGTTGGATCATGTGAGCAAAGGATCACTCACAGGATGATTCTCAAGAACCTTTGCTCGCTGGATGATTTGACACTTATAGCTGAAGCTTCGATGACTGAGGACCTCTTCCCTTCCCTAATCTGTAGCAAACATACTATTGTATTAGATTGAAGACACTCATATCATTGAAGACACTCATTTAAGACACTCAAAGACCTTTTGATGATGATAATGTTCAGGATTGCTGGATGATGTGTGGCAGTGTTAAGATTCACACAAGGTAAAAGTAGTCATGACCCTGCGCTAAATCCATGATTTCAGCATAGTTTGAAGTGTGTATTCATGTTCCGTGTCAACTTGGTGAATTCAATAATGAGTTAAACCAAGGTTTTATGTTTCGATGTACACAAAGTTTCAAATGGCAAATTTGAAATAATACAAAACATACAAGACTTTGTAGTTTGGTGGATTTGAGTCCCATCAATGCCACCAGATCCTCTTGTCGATGCTCATATTTTTCAACCCATCCTGAAAGAGAATTGAAAAACTGTAATTTTGTGGAGTCAGGATCTTGTAAACATACATGCAATGATAAGATCACATGTATCTGACTTTCAACAAAATTTGCACAAGAAGCCAAAAATTGGTTTGCAGATAATTGTTGTTAAAACTGAGGCATCACTATTGTTCAAGCTCTGTGTCTGACATCAGTATGCTTAAAGATGGAGAACATAAGTTACTCCATTGCTTACAGAAATCATGATGGCTGGAGATAGTGGTTTCCACAACACCCAGCAAAGTAAAATCACTACTCCTGATTGAACCAAGTGGTGGCAATCTGAATAGTTTTTACCCTTATATGTTCAATTTTTCATGTTTATGGATAGGGCTGAGGAAGCGATTAAAACTCTATGTTTGATGTAGTACTGGTGATGATGCCGTGAGTGCATATATGAGAAGCTCGCAAATCTCAGGTGAGGATTGTGAGCTTCTCATATATGTGCACACACAGCTTCAGAGCTTCTCATTTATGCACTCAAGCTTCATTGCCAGCATTTGCTCCAGAGTCTGTTGGGATTGCCTACTATCTACTATTCAGGCTTGGTAGACTGTGAGCTATTCAGGATGGTGAGGATTTCAAGCTTCTCATAACTCTAACAAATAGCCTACATCAGTAATAAGAGAGTTATGTCTATCGTAGGTTCTTTTTTTCTTCCCTGTATTGATAACTCTGGTGACAGCCTCAACCCTAACTCACCAGGTTAGCTTGCTGTCCTCACAGAGCATGAGAAGGGGGCCCAGTTGGGATTTGAACTCACAATAGTATGCAGCCTTACCCTTAGCCACTAAAGTAGCTGAATGTCTGTTGTAGGTTTTAACAAGATCTTTGAACTCTATCAAAAAAGCGAACATAAGTAAGAGAAAAGACTTTTTGTGGTGATGTACCTTGTAATTTTCCAGTGATGGTTAGTTGCTGCTTCCAACAATTGCTATGAAGCATTTTCCCAGTAATAAAACAGCCTGAAGCACACAGCTCATGCTTGATAAGTACACAATAATCTGCCCAACATTTCGGACTGAACTCTCACAGCTCATGATGGATATACACAAAATAATTTGCCAAAAATTTTAGGCTAATGATTTTAGAATCCCACAGGAACAGTAGCTATTAGTTTACAGCTTGTCTGGAGTTGTCAGTTCATACAAATCATAAGCAGAGACTGTTGCACCATTTGTAGATATGTGTATATCATAGATAAATCTTGAAAAAGGTGATGCTAAGAAAGACAACAACCTGGTATTTTTGAGGTCTCATTCTCACCCCCCTTTCTTGCTTCAGCAGCCATGCAATCCAAGCCTGCAAATGAACAACACTTTTGCCAAAATGCTCCAGAATTTCATTCTGGCAATATAGAGATGTCCTGCAGCAGCAACCCCTCAGAACTGTGGAAAACAACACCTAAATCCTCAACATAGATAGAATACACCAGCCCACCAACATCAGCCCATGAAAACTGCTTGCTTCCAAAGCAGTTCTTCCCACAATCAATTGTGTCACAATATGACCACATGGGAGGCAGATTACAAATCAATTGTCACAGCAGGCCCCAAATTATACTGTAGGTTTCCTTGTGGTTAGTGCCAAGTACAAAGGCACATGGACCATGGCAACATTCATGGTCAACCTTGGAAAGATGAAAAGGTGTAGTGCAAAACTTGCACAAGTTTGACCTGCAAGAAACCATTTCCTGGATTGAAACCAAGCTCCAACAGTGAAAGCAAAGGTGACACAGCCACCTTGAGCAGAGTTACGGAGCAGATAATGAAGGGAAGGCTATAATCAAATCAGACCAAAGTATAATAAATCAGTGGAAGTTGCACTGTTGTAAATAAGAATTTTGGAAATCAACATAATTTTCCCAGATGGGCTTGTATCTACTCATTGCTAACTTCAGCCATGGCTTCATGTTCCCATTGTAATGCACAACTGCTCCATTCTCGATCAAGTCTGCATCAATGTTTGCGTCATAACCTAATCCTAGTATGTGCCACCTTCGATCCAGGGGCTCTGTCAGCCCATAGAATGCAAGCAGACCGGCAGGCAGGGTGCCCAGTTTCCACAATGTCCGGTCCACATTCTGTTCTTGCCAGTAGTGATAACGAGCTGTCACCCCCTCTTCCCTCCACCTCACAAGATCAAAAACATTCATTCCAAATGCCCAGCCACAGGCATCAGGGTCAAAGTGTGACTTTATCTTGGGGTGAGAGAAATTGAGGTACTTGTGAAAACGATGGAAGCTCTCCAGGCATGTCTCCACAGCACCATTCACATTATTGTGGAGGTCAAGAGAGAAAAGATCTGTCAGGTCCCTTTGAACAACAACATCATCATCCAGAAACACCACCTGCACATCACAATAGAAGTCAATAGAACTCTTGCAAGCACCCATCAAACATGCAAGTTCTCAAAGTGGGACAATTGCAACATGAGCTATCCAACAATCCTAGAATAAACCACTACCTCACAAGGAAAATTACCGCCCAGGCAAGACCTTTTGCTAACTTAGGATTTCAAAAGTAACAAACAGCTCTGCCCATTACTGAAAGATACAATATATGTCTAGTACTTGGAGATAACAGATACAGTGACTGTGCTATCTGTGCTTATAAATGTCAGACTTCATCCAATACTATAAGTGTATGTATTCCATGAAACACCCAACTCCTGAAATGAAATGAAATTTCCCAAATCCAAGTGAGAAATTCTCCAATGCCACAATGCCATAGCCTGATTAAGACTATTCAAACATCACAAAGCAGAATGAACCTGAAAGTTGTTTTGACTTCAAGATTGCTATTACCTTGTCTAGTTGTGGGTAGACTTCAGGGATATAGAACCGCAGATGGTTGAGCATCGACAGATACTTTGGATTACGGAACTTGAGGGCAGTCCTCTGTGCCTCCTCTGCATTCTGGCCAGTAGAGCGGAAATAATAGTTTTGAGTCTCTGCATCCTGAAGTTGCTTGAGAACTGGGACATATGAGGCATTCAGCCAGGTGAAGCTCTCCACTGTTTGTATTTCAATGACTGCACCTTTGAAATCGTTGAGAGAAAACCATGATTGCATCGCACCATAATTGACAGCATCTGTGACTAGATGGAAGACCAAATGCTCTGGATGATTTGCATTCATTATTGTTGAATTGACAACAACAGAAGCCCCCAATACATTATCAGAGAACACACAAAAATGGAGAAGATTGGTGTTGACTAGTGCAGTTGCTACTTGCTTTTGTTCTTTGATCACTTGCTCCCTCAGATCAGCATCACTGGCCCACTTCATTGCCAGCCTCAAGCTTAGGCAATATAGGCTCTTTGGGACAGCCTCTGCTGCCAGCTGACCAAATGTTGCACTTTGTGTAGCAGCTGTGTTCGCCATCTCTTCCAAGGCCTGTAACATCCATTAATGTCAGAACAAATTGAAGGAAATGATTACTGTTTCATTTGGAGTCCAGATCCAGTGCAACTTGGTGAACTGGATGTGCAGGCACACTCTCCATGCTAGCCAATTTTCATACAACACATGGCCCCATTGAAGCCAGTAACCTTCAGCTTTGCAGACAAGACAGAGGTGCAAGATTTTCAGCCATTGTGAAAATAGTACTCATTCTTCATGAAGAAGAAACACAAAATCTGTAAATCAACCTGAGAGAAATGATGATGCCAGTTCACCTATTACAAGAAAGAGAATCTCACTCTTGGCAGTAAATTCTGAAAGAATTAACGCACTTCAATCACACCAGAACAGAAAGTTGCCAAGTCCCCAAATAGTTACTTGGGTCTAAAAGAGGATAATCAATATGATGTAAGAATGCAGAAAGTGTTCAGGACTCAAACAGACTTGTAACAACACCTTGTACTAAGCCAAATCATGACATCAAAGTAATCCTCATAGTTTTCATGATACCTGCATTTCAGCCTTCAGTTTCATAAGCATGGTGGCACTGTCATAATGCAGCTCTTTTGCTTGGTATATGAGGGAGGACATCTCCTGCATGATTGGCTTCACCTCCTTCCACACTATTGGGGAGCCCCGAGTTGCAGCCTGCCACAAGCCATACACCAAACAGTGAAGCAGAATGATTTAGCTAAAACCTCCATGAAACAAGGAACATCTCATCCAACTATGTGTCAAGGAGAACAGTAGCCAGGGGATGACAGAGTTGTACTAGAGAAAGCAGCTGCTGTGAAGCTCGAATTTGTGCACTCAGATGCCAAGCAAGCTGCAGGTTGCTGTTCTCTTTGGCAATCACAGCATACGACTTGCACAATGTCATCTGATCCCCAAGCTGTCTCGAAAGGGAGTTTGGGCTAAGCACCCCTTCATCTGTATCACCTCCTCTTTGCGTTTTGTCAGGCTGCACAGGCAAGCCATTTGAAATTAGAAACCCTCTCAAAGATAATGTTGCAAATCTTTTAACAGCAATGAAGGAATTGGCAAGCATAAAAAAAACATTTTGGGAGACTAGGGGACAACACACTAAAATTTTGAAACACAAAAAATGTTTTAAGTCCTTGGAGATGCCATAGCAAATATTTCAAATACATGCTTACAGAAAGAGTTAGGAACATTATCTTTGTAGCAAGCACTTACACAAGAATGCAACAGGACAGCATAAGACACTATTGTCAAGTGCTGGTTCAAAGACACAAAGGTCTTCATCAGGCTTTCATGGTACCACTTTTCCAACAGTGGAGACATCTGCTGGAGATTACAATGAACTTGCAAAGCTGCATTCAATGGCTACAAGACTTCTTTGATACAGGGACATAGCTCAAATCTTACATGTAAGCACACCTCTATTCAATTTTCCCCCTTAAAAGTTGCCTTGCTCTGCAAAGCACTGATCATAAGTGTTGGCAACAGACTCACCAAATGGGTGCCTGGATTGGGATATTGTTGCAAACCCAAAATCCAAAATCCCAGTATGAAGAGCACCCCTGCAACAAAGAGACACAATAGAAATTCGTTTTAGAACACATAGTTTGAAGATATTAATTTGCAACTGACATCTATGAAACTAAAAACTAATGAGAAATTGCAGTTCAGGATGCCAGATTTTACAAGACATTGAAATCTAGACAACTATAGATGATAACATAACAAAATCAATGGAGCAGCAAGATGTTCAGACTGAAAAAAGTGATTCTCCTGAATTGAGAATATTGCAGATGCAAGAGTACATATCAGGTAACCATGGAAATTTGATCTCTATTCAGGCCCAAGTTTTGGAAAAAAATGCACAGGAAAACTGTTCCTAGGCATGAAGGGGAATGTCACAATATACCAGCAATGACCAGAAAGATGGGGTAATTGGGACGCCGCCGAGAGGAATTTCTGCGCTCCAGTGACTTGCGTCGCAGCTGTGAGGGACTGGGGCTGTTATACAGCCCCGCACGCATCCCATTCTCCTTCCCTATATTGATTCCGTTAAGCCCTACAAAAATCTCCTGCTTCTCTAGAAGCATATGTGCACCTTTGGTGCCCTCTCTGGACAAATGGGTATTCCACAGGTGTTTCTTGTTCTCAGAAGTATATCAAATACACTGGCTATTAGCTTGAATCTCTTTACAGATCCAAGACAGCCTGATCATCAGCTTGCTCCTTGCTCCACAGAACTACACTGGATGCATGTTGTGTCTGATCACAAACAGACTGTTGAAAACAAAGAACACATTCTGGCTGGGCCCACCAGTGTGGCATCATTCTCCATCAACCTGCATCTCCCCTTCCTGACTCCTGCTTTTCACCAATGTTGACAGCACCCTGCCAATAGCTCGCCTCTTGGAATATGATTACTGTGTGATTCCTTTGCTGTTGAATCTCAGTGTCTGCCTCCTCCCCAGACTCGAATTTCTCCCATAACACTTTTGCCCCTCTGGAAAGCCGCATCAGTCCCTTCACACATACCACCACATATTCTTCCTTTACTACACACATTGGCTACATTTTCCTCTCCACGTTTTCCTCACCAAAGAATGCAAGAAAAGAATCCCCATTTCTGTGCTCCAAAGTCGAACACATTCTTCAATTTGTCTTGATGCAGCCTTGGCAACCTTTCTACCCGTAAAAAAAGGCCAAAAAAGAACTCGTAATGTATGTTCCTGCATTCCCGATTCAAGACTGCATGCAAACAAAGAAGAACTGCATTTTCGGTCGGATTCCTCACCCTCTGTTTCCTCTTCTTCTTGCGCAAGAATTCGTGACAAAAGAAACCCAAGGTCAAGTCCAAGTCCAAACAGCTGTCGCGGAGGAAAAAATTCTTCTAACGTCCGTTGAGAAAACATACGCGGCCACAAGAACAAATGCTCCCTAGAAACTTCCTACGCTTTCCTATACAACAATTGCACCATACAGATCTCGGTTCTCATCATCCAGTGTCCGATCTACAAACGACGTAGTACAAATACAGTCTTTACGTGCGCAAAAGACAGCAAAAAAACACCTAAGAATGCAACCAAAAACGTCTTGCAAACACCTTGAAATCAGATCGGAAGAGCAGTCTTGCAAGGTACCCGAGAGAAAAACGTTGCCAAAACTCTGTGTATGTTCTTGGTGTCGATCTGCGACCACAGACTACCGCACATTCAATCGCACTCTTCAAAACTCCATTGTCCCCGCAAGAACTCCAAACGCGTTGCAAAAACTTTATCTCCTAGTCTCTGTTCTTGTCCCCTCCTCTCTCTCTCTCTCTCTCTCTCTCTCTTTTGTCTGTGTTCTTGCTGTCGATCTGCGACCTCAGCGCATTCAATGGCACTCTTCGAAATCCATTATAACCGCAACAGACTCCAAACACGTTGCCACAGCTCTCTCTCTCTCTCTCTCTCTCTCTCTCTGTGTCTGTGTCTGTGTCTGCGTCTCCCTCTCTCTTCTTGTCTCTGTTCTTGCTCTTGATCGATCTACGACCACAGCGCATTGAATCGCACTCCCTTAAGACGCCAATGTCCCGCGCAACGGACTCCAAATCGCGCCGCGAAAACACATACAGAAAGCGTCCTGAAAAACACTTCCAAAGAAGGAAACTCTTCTGCGAGACAGAAAATCACAGCAACAAAAGCACGGAACGCAAAAACACAACACACGAGCGAGAGAGAGAGAAGGCAGAAAGAAGAAGAGGGGAGCGATAAGGCGGGGGGGGACAATTCCGCAATAGAATGGATTTGCTCTCGTGGATTCCGAACGTAACAGTCATCTGGAATGCTTACCTCAATAGTCTGGAATATATTCCACACTCTATAATCGTTACTCTGCTGCCTCAAATTCTGCGTCTGTCCCAGCACCTCCCCGCAACCCAACATCGCCTTAGGCCCACATGTGTCTTCTCGCTGTTGGCCAATTCTGCAACAGAATGGCTTTCCTTTTGGGAATCCTGAACATGACAGTTGTCTGGAATGTATTCCACACTCTCCAATCGTTATTCTACTGCTTCAAATTCTGCGCCGTAATTTGTATCTGTTCCCAAACCCCCCCCCCCCCCCCCTCCCAATCTCACCTGAACCCCACTTCCACGAGGCCCACATTGTTGGGCCAATTCCGCAACAGAATGGCTTTCCTCTCTTGGATCCTGAACATTACAGTCATTTGGAATGTATTTCACACTCTATAATCGTTTTGCGCTGCTTCAAAATTCTGCGGCGTAATTTGTCACCTTTCTATTTGTTCCTCCCCACCTCCCCACAGGCCCACTTCCCCGGTCCACGTGTCTCCGCAAACCTTTCCTCCAACCCCACTTTCCCCCGGCCCACATAACGCTAATCCCACTTCGACCCAACCCCACTTTAACCCTGACCAATTACATCATTTGGAATTGCCACTTAACAAGAAGAAAATGCCTTCTTTCTCTAGCCAAAAGAAGTAGGTACCTATTGTACCCCCTATGGTTTTTCTAGGGGCAAGTGTTACCTACCTACCTACCTGTTTGGGGGAAGTAGGTAGGTATGAAATTGATTGTTTTTTTTAAAAAAAATCTCATGAAGTACAATTATGCATCAACTTAATATATTCCAAATTTTAATTTAAAAAATGGAAAATGTATTACAATATGAATAATAAAAGACTAAGAACAATGTTAGTTCTTATTATTCATTAGCATGCATAATTAATTTTACCATATTATTTTGGATCCCAATTTTATTTAATAAATTTCCTTCTTCTTTGAAATAAATCCAAAGAAGAAAGGAAAATAAAATAAAATAAAATAAAATTTGACATTGAAATGTTGAACCTTCCCCCCCCCTCCCTTTACATTCCTATGGAAGCAATGGTTGGAGGGGGAGTTGGTTTAGCCATTAAAAGGAAAATACTATATTATTGTTATTATATATGTACTACCCCAACAACAAAAAAATTCAATTAATAATAGAATAATTACATGGAATCCTGGATGATGGTACAATATGATTATGATAATTATTTATTTATTATTATTATTATTATGACACCATTTTTTTTTGTCAATTATAATAAAGACTTTAGGTACCTTGGGCCAACAACCCACTCCCCTGGTATTTAGCCTTTTTTTAAAAAATAAATAATATTTTAAAAAATTAGAAAAAAAACCCAACCCTTGAAAGATCAACCTTGTCAATAAACGACAAAAAAAAAATTTAAAATAAAATAAAACAAAAACTGAGCAAGAGTCCAAGGTAACTATTTATTTTTTTAATTAAAAAAAAAAACGCGGGCCCGGGTGACTGACACTCACATGGGATCGGCGCTGAAGACCGCCGCCTGAGTTGGAATTCCCGCGCTAGTTCTTTTATAGGTAAGCTACCTTGGACCTAGGTTGACTCCTACTTCCTAGGTACCTAGATATCTACCAACCTACTTAATTACACTTCATTTCAGGCCTTTTTAAAAATTCAAATAAAAGAAAATAATAGGGGTACCAAAAGGAGGCATGAGATTTATAATTTTAATTAATGAAATAAATGAAATAAAATGAATGAATGAATGAATGAATGAATGGATGGATGGATGAATGTTGTTTGGGGTTTGTGCGTAACGAACAAGGGGGTCCGGTTTCTCAATTAATTCGAGAATCCGGAGACTTTTTTTAGTTTCGAAGTACCTTTGAAGGGGGGCCCGAAAGGCGAACTCATATGTTTGTCGATTTCCTTGTACAATCCAACTACCGAGGATCTAGTGTATTATATATCCTCCAAGTGTGCAAATGCGGAGGCCTAGGGCCGGGCAAGGGGGACACCACCAACATGCCATGAATTTGTACGATCCAACAACAACAACTACTACTACCACCGAGATCTAGTGTATTATGTGTTCTTTAAGTGTGCAAATTGCGGAGCCTAGGGCCGGGCAAGGTGGCCGGGAGGGGTGGGGGGAGGGTGAGATCAACATGCCATGAATTTGTACGATCCAACAACTACCGAGATCTAGTGAATTATGTATCCTCCAAGTGTGCAAATGCCGAGCATAATAGGGCCGGGGCAAGGGGGGGACACCTACATGCCATGAATTTTGCAATTATGTATGTAGGAAGGCACAACCGAGAAGTGACAAATTTTCCTAGTCGTAAAATGGTGGAAACTCGAGATGTAGAGAAATATAATGTTTGTGGCTCTAGTTTAGGTAGTGTGGGTGGTTTCGAGTTTACGACGGTTGAATATTTGGGGATTGCCAATCAAACACCCCAAAAAAAAACAAATCAACACTAGGTGCCAAATGTAATATTCAACAATGAAAAAATAGATAGATTAATTTCTATTTTATAGAAATAATAATAAAATTCAAATAAACATTTTCACAAAAACAAATTTTCTATTTCCTATATGGAAAAATAGGAAATGATGAGGGGGTCTCAAATGTTTTGTTGGTGCATATAACTAGAATTTGTTTCCAAAAAATGAAGCAAAAAACCTAGAAAAGTTGGGTTTGCTTGAATAAGCAAGTGAAAAAGGAAGGAACCCAATTTGGACAATGTAAGTTATACATGAAATTGTTGGAGTTTAGGGTTTAGGGTTTAAGGTTTAGGGTTTCTTCCATATTTGAAGATTCCTTCACTCTAAAGATTGCTTTGTCATGCAAATAGTTGTGAAGAAACTATGTTTTACAAAAAAAAACCTCTTTTGTTTCCACATTCTTTGTACTAAACTATTGGGTTTGTGTTTTACAAGGAGTCATCTTCTCTCTAAGAACTTAATGGGTTTGGACACAAGAGTTTCAAAAACTCTACTAAAAATAGTGAACAACTCAAAAAAACCAAATTAACATTGGAAGTGAAAGGAGTGGTTTGTTGAAACTCATGGTAGTGAAATTGTTAACCATATACCATGGTATGTATCATCCATCCTTTGATAGACAATGTTAAGGTTCGAAACATGTTTCATCCTAGAAACACATGTAAATAAGTGGTGGCCATGTATAAGTTGTACATTCGGATTGCAACCTAATAGGGAGAAAAAATATTTATTTCTTCTTAACATGGAGACAATAAATTGAAGAATATTTGTAGTTTCAAAACAAACTCTATTTGGGAAAGTATAGCAAATATTTTGATAAATTGGACATTGGCAAAAATGAAATGTAATTCATTTTGAATTATCCAAAAAATATCATAATGTGTGTAAATGTTATGCCAAGGGTGTTGATCCAATAATTGATTTCCATAACTAGGGTTGTGATTGCTCATAATAAAGTTATAAACATTTTTATTATTTGGATTGGGCACTTTCTAAATCAATTAAGGTTTGTAAATCGTGTTCTTCCAAATTTTATTGATTGATGTCAATTATCAATCCTTCTTTGAGTTTGAGCCTAACACACATGTTAAATTAAAAAGTTTCCAATGATTAACCCAATTTTCAATGTATTTTTGATGAAATTTTGTTGTGTTTGCAAGGGAACCAAATCAATATTAGAACTAATGAATTCATAAGTTTGAAAGAAAAATTGTTATATGCAACAATTGATTGATTTCCATTTGTTTGTTACACAATTATTAAAACAAGACACAAAAGTTATATGCAATGTTTGATTTATTAAGATAAATGTTGTTTTATTTTATGTTTGTTTCTAAAATAGAGATCCATAAAAAAATGAAAAATTGCATAAGTTATGAAATTTTATGATGAAAAAAAATTAGTGGTTTTTTAATTATGTAAATGCATGAATCATAAACCATAAATTTCTTAATGTTGGGTACGTATAAAAAATGAAATGAAAATTAGTTAGGAATTCAAGTTGGTTATCATTAGATGTAAGTGTATTGAGTATCACTTGCAATAATATCTAAGGATATTTATTTTTATTAAAGTAAAAATTGATTATTGAAACCTTTTTATTTAAATCTTTTTTAAAAAATTTAATAGGACATTTAAATAGAGAAAGATATGGTTCTTAGTTAAGTATCCTTGGTTTTCAATAAAAAAATTATAGAGTTTTAAGTTACAAATGGGGCTTTCACAATTGTTAAAAGTTGAAGTTTCTTCTTCATCTTTTAGAAACAACATGAAAAGTTTCAGCCTCATTTTTGTTTGTCAATTTGTTTTATGCATTAGAGGTTAAAGCTTTGTGAGTTTGTAAATTGATTTTTTTTGGTTTCTTCAACTCCTCTTTTGTTGTTGCTCAACTTTTATTCTATTTTTGTTCAAGTCCTTTTACATTGATGGTTGTTCCATAACATTGTTATTTATATTTTCTTACGTTGTCAAACTTGCTTTTCTTGCGTTGTTGTTTGAGTCTTTTTACATTGTTGCTTGGGTCCTTTTGTGTTGTTGTTTAGTCTTCTTGCATTATTGTTTGATTTTTGTTGTTGTTGGTTAGATTTTCTTATTGTTAGTTGCCTCCTCCTGCTATGATATTTAGTTTTTTTTATTGTTCTTTGACTACTTTTGTTGTTGTTTGGTGGTTGTTGTTGTCACTGTGTTGGTTGATTCTTTTGTTGTGTTATTTGATTCTTGTTGTTGTTTGATTGTTAATGTTGTTATTCAATTATTTTCTTACTATTGTTCAATTCCTCTTGTTTATTGTTTGACTTCTCTTTTTGTGTTATTCGGGTTTTCTTGTTGCCTTTTAGCTTATCTTGTTGTGTTGTTTGACTTTTCTTGAATATTTTTACAAAAATTATGATTGAAAAAAATTGTTCAAAAAAATTGAACTTTTGATAACCAACATGTGAAAAGCGCTCTAAAAAACTGATTGATCTTAAATTTGTGAAAAGTAAAACTTAGAAAATCAATTCAATTAATTTTGTTCAAAAGTTTAATATTTTGGCTAATTCTCTTCTATGGAGATTTTTTTTAAAAAAATGGTTTCAATTCATAAAATGTTATGTGAAAATTGGAACCAATGATTCTCACACAAAAAATGAAAACCGCCCAACATTGAAATTTTCTTTCACCCACATGTGATGTGATTTAACAATGGTTAAGGCATAGGTTGTTGGTTAGTTTACGGGTTATGGTGTAAAGGAGGTTGTTTGATTGAGATATCTTGTTGTCGTAATGATATTCATGTTGCATTAAGTGTGCAAGGTTTACAACAAGCAAACAATTTTAACAAAACCTTGTGTGCTTCAAGGGTTGCAAATGGTTGAATTTTGATGGCCCACAAAACATGAGTACATGAAGATTAACATACATTTAAAAAAACATGTGTAATTGTTTTTGTTATAAATTATTCTACATGGATTTTGAGGAGGCTACAATTTTTCTTTTTTGATTACCAAGTTCATCAGGCATAAGGTTGGTTGTTTAGTAATGAAACATGCAAGTTTTGCAAAGTTTGACCATTTGGGATAGCTTTATATGCTTTTCAAACTCATGTTCATTTCCTACAAATGATTGTTTTAGTGTTAGGGTCTTGTGTGTGTGGTGGTTTGATTAGTGAAATGTACAAATGTTTGTTCATGGGATGGGTTAAAATTATAATTTATGGTTGTTTTTTTTTGGGGAAATTGGAAAAAGTTTGTTGGCACCAAGTTTTTTTATGCATAATCTTTTCAAAATTGATGATTAGTAGCCTCTTCCTCACACTAGGTAATAGTGTTTCCTAAAGTTGGGGATGAGCTTTATGCATCTTTGAAATACTATTTATTTGCATAAGTACCCATCGCCATATGATTATCAACCCTAAACCTGAAAATCGATGTTACAAAATGATGTTAATTTTACACCTAAACATTACATTTGTCTTTGGCAAAATCTCACAAGTTGTTGATTTTTTTTTTCCCAAAAAATGCAAGAAATGAATTCTTTCTTTGGGGTCTTTGATTTCCAAAATTGAAAACAATCTCTAGATTTTACATTAGGTTCCAATAGGTAGCCAATAATATAGAAAGAATTTTAAAGGTTTTTATGTTCATCTTTTGTTTATAGCCAACTTTGACTAAATTATATTTTGAACGATCACATTGAGGCCACGTCACAAAATTGAAAAAAATAAAATAAAAATCTCCAATGATGGTCAACTTAGAAAGGAAAAAAAGGGCTTGGATACACATACCTACACAAACTCATAATTTCCAACTAAGCATGTATTTTAAGCTGGAAAATGCATATTGAGCTGGAAAATAAATAATGGCCGCATAATTTGTTCAGCTTTGGAAGAGCGAGCTATTTCCGTACTATGGAATTGTTAACATTTGCCCATTATGTTGGTTGGGTAAGGGCAAGAGCAAGGACAAGACAATTCCATCATGACATTATGGTTTAGTGTGACAGATCCAACAAAGCTTTTTGAAAAAGAATCCTGTTTCAATAGAGATTTTGGGTCACTATTATGAGTGTGTGATCATCACCCCGGGAAGATTATTCCATATAATGTGATTAAGAAAAATGACATAATCTGCCACCCCAGACCTTAATGTATCATATTAAAATTTTCTTACCTCTGTGAAACAAGGGGTGTGTTAGTCACACTGTGACCTTGCCATTTACATTAAAAGGTATCTTAAGGGAAAAGAAGAAAAATTATGAAAATTCAAATATTTCACCATAAAAAAAAGATCCAGGCTTAGAATGAATGCTAACGATATGCTTAACACATGCAAGTTGAACGTTGTCTTCAAATTAGAATAGAAGCAAAGTGACGAACAAATGCGTAACATGTAAAAATTTGTCAAACAGTTTGGGCAAAATCCTAAATAAAGAAAACCTAAAAAGCGTTGTTTGATGAGCCCACATAATATTAGGTAGTTAATCTTCAAAACAATCCTCTAAAAGAAACCAAAATCCTTCAAAATATTATTATAACTCTATGACTAATCTCAAGTTTCAACACAAGCCAAAATATCATCTTTCAAAAACCCTTATATAAAAATAGACCTATTATTATTACCTAGGGTCCAAAATCCTGTAAGCTATTATACTCTATAATGAATCTAAACACAACAAAGGGGTGTGTAGTGTCACACTATGGCCTTACCATTTGCATTAAAAAAAAAAAGTATCTTGAGGCAAAAGAAGAAGAATTATGGAAACTCAAATATTTCATCATGCAAAAAATATAATAATCTTCAAAACAATCCTCTAAAACAAACCAAAATCCTTCAATATATTATTATTATAACTCTATAATAACTGATCTCAAGTTTCAACACAAGCCAAAATATCATCTTTCAAAAACCCTCATATAAAAATAGACCTATTATTATTATTATTATTATTATTACCTAGTAGGGGCCAAAATCCCTTAAGCTACTATATACTCTATAATGAATCTAAACACAATAATAGCCTTGGCTTGGTAGTAGGCAAGGCCAATAAATGCAAGGATAGCAAAATTATGCCCAAAATTACTTGGTAGGGAGAGTTGTTGCCAGAATCCCACTTTCTGTCCAAATTAGGGTTGTCAGCAGTTTGGAGTAGAGAAATGATTGAGTGAGTTACAAGAGAAAAACTTATCTCATTTCTCTTGTCTAACAAGCTGCTTCTTGCATTTCAGCTTTTGTCAGTCTTTTTGACCCCTTCACAGCATTGATCTATTATTATTATTATTACTATTATTATATTAATTTATTTTTTTAAGGTGGTGAATCTTTGCCATTTTGTGAAAAGTATTTTGAAAAAGAAATATTCTGTCCAAAAATTCCCTTATATTAAAAAAAAAACCAATCCCCAACTATGAGATTTTTATTTAAAAAATTGCCAAAAATCATCACAATTGCCTACATTATCAAAGGGCTTTGATTGGTCCAGGATTTTTCTTGCATTTGATTTTGTCAATAACCTCCCGGTTTTGGTTGTGGGTTTGTAAAAAATATTAAAAATCAAAGAACCCTTTTTTTTTAAAGAAAAAAGAGAAAAAGGAAAACAAAGAAGAAGAGAGAGAGTTTAAGAACCGTTGGTTCATGATATTTGAAAAACTCAAAGAACCAAAGATTTCATTGCTTTCCTAATTTGTGGGAATGGTGGTTATATACACCCATCTAGGTCTCTAATTTTCTGAGAACCATGGTTATGAACTTAAAGAACCGCCCCACATCAACCATGGTTGGGACTACAAATCCAACCCTTGGATTCAAAGGACATATAGGTAGTGTAGGTAGTGTGTTTCGCCTTGTGAGCAATGTGTAGAGTTAACATACATCTACCTACCTAGTAGGCACCGAGTACCTAGTTTACCAAGACCTAACATAGTAACCACTTACATTCCCTACCCACTTAGGTAGAATTTGCCTTGGTTGGGTGAGGGTGGAAATAGGAAGGGTTTATAGGGATGAGTTACCAAGGTGGAACCAACCTTGTTAACTCAAGTGTTGGTAACTCATCCACAAGTGAGTTATAATAGGTTTCCAATGGATTGTGTCTTCTTGCCTTGGGTGTGTGCCGGGTCACACAATCCAATCTTAAGCACAAGTACTCAACTTGAAATAGGTTGCATGTTTCCATATGTTGTTGGGAATGGAGAAGTCTTGCACTTGGAATTTGATTTGTACACCATTTTCATTCAGGATTCATGAGTTAACTCGAAACAAAAGCAACAAATTGTAAGGTACTAATTTTGTAAGACGAGACAATTTAATACGTGTGGTGATTGAATTGAATCCTATGTTCATCAAGTCCCCTAAGAGCTCAAGGCCACATTCTCAACAAGCCAAAATGGATTTTGCAATTGAAGACTTGACAAGCAATGTGTGTGTGTGTGTGTGTGTGTGTTTTTTTTTGCGAATTTTCTCAACCTTTGTGAGAAAAAAAACATGGAAACTGTGAAAGGTACAAAGGGTTTTGTTTTGGGAAAAAAAAAGACCCAAGTTGCCATATTAGGTATGAGGGAAAAAAAATTCCAAGGTCACCATATTTAGAGAATAGTTCCAACAAGTCACCAAATTATAAGAGGAATCCTAAAATTTTCTACTTCCCTCTTTGATCCATTTTGGCTAAACCCGGTTGGGTGGGGATGAATCACCAACCCACCTACTTCACAAATTTGAAAAATAAACATTAGCCAAAAAAATAAAAAACAAAAAAAGTTGGGCAAAAGTAAAACCCATTCTCCCAAACATAAAAAAGCCTCTAGAAAATTTTCATTGTCATTTCAGGAAGATTATTGTATGGCACAACCCTAGGGCAAAGAGGCAATTATAGCATGTAAGATACCAACCCAAGGGAATTTCCAACATAAAATGAATTCAATCACCTTTCCAAGGGTGCCATAACATTCTTTAGGTTTCTCTCTCCTATCAAGTGAATTCCTTGGTTCTTACCAATGTTGATCGATTTTGGCATTAAGAATATTATATCATATTTGTGATTGATGTTCAATAGAAAATAATTTACAAAAGGTTTGGTTGAAAGAAAGAAAGAAAGAAAGAAAGAAACATTTTAGTGTTATTTGTCTAAATCTTGGAGCATTGAACTTGCAACCAATGGCGCATATAGGTTGAATCCCAAAGATTGATTTTTCCTCCCAAATGGTGCCATGTAGGTTTAGCCTCAATTCGCACTTTTTGGTTTTGGACTCTCATCTAAAGGCTGTGGGTTTGACTTATGACTCTCATCCAATGGGATTGCTCTATTTCATTGGACCATGGACCTTGCACTATCATTTGAAGTGCCTCTAAAGGTCTCTTTCCATTAGGCTACTGCTGTAATCACTAATCACAAGGAATCACAAGAGCGTGATGGAAAGCCATTGATATGGGAGATAGTTTCTTGTTGCATGGATAGATGTTTTCTATTAGAGAGCATCTCCAACGGTGCTCAGTATGTGACTCCAAACAGTACATTTAATGCGAAAAAGTCAAAATGTCCCGGTTTAGCTGAGGAAATTGGTTTTTCTGCACCAAATTCGTGCAACTTGGAGTGGCTGGTAGAAGGCGTAACACAGTTGTGCACCTCCACAAAAGAGTGTAATAAATTGAACCTAACTGCAGCAGCTCATTATTTCTGATTGGTCGATCATAATGATTGGTCCAGTGGTTTGCTATTAAGTAGTCCTCACATGTATGCAGTTCCAGTTTTATTGGTGGGGTTGCCATAAAAAAACGGTTAAACTTAGACATTTAATTTTATTATCCAGAGTGACATACTGAGCACCGGTCGAGGTGCTCTAACTGAGCTGTCAAAAATATGTAATTAATCAATGTTAAGAACTCTAAAAATACATCCTCATGAGGGGGTTAAAAAAAAGACAGATATCACTTTCTGGTGAGTCGCAGTTCGACTCAGAGCTCCTGCATTGGATCGATGCTTGATTGGTAGAGTTGTAATGTCGCAGCATCACTATTGCACATGGGAGGGTTTAGGGTTTAAGGTTCACCGGTCTTTCTTTCATGCAATGACGTTGAAGCAGGTCGCTCGCTGCGCAGCATGCATTCATGCATGGTCAATCGAGCAAAACCCAATTTAGAATCGCTGCGGCTGCTGCAGTACTGTAGAACCCCAGACTTGGGATCGATTGCCTCCAGATTCTGTGCAAGATCTTCTTAAAAAAAACACAAATAACCGGAGAAGCAGCAGCAGTAGCAGCTTGCTTGGAGTTCCACACTCCATTTTCGGTTTGCAGGCATGTGCTAAGCCCAGTTTTCGTGGAGCATTGGATGGGATTTGAGATCACCAATCGGCCTCCGGCTTCTTCTCTTTCCACAGTTACTCCCTCTGGCTACTGCTTTCGCAAGCTTCACAGTGCACACACACACATATTTCACATACATACAGACCATCATGGATGGTGGTGGAGGAGGAGGAGGAGGAGGAGGAGGAGATGGGTGGTCAGGGTTTCTGTTGTTCTTGACATGTAGGATTTCTCCAGACATGATGAAGGAGGGTCCAACAATGTGAGAAACTCTCTGCTGCAGATACACATTGCACACACACAGAGATTTCACATACATACAGACCATCATGGATGGTGGAGGAGGAGGCGGGGGAGCATTGTGGTGGTGGTGGTGCTTATGTGGGGTGGTGGGATTCAGCCTTTTCCTTTTGGTGAATCTTGTGTACTTGTTGTACCCAACATGGAAACTGCGGCATGTTCCATGCCCACCATACTTGTGGGGAATTGGACATCTGCCTTTGATGGTCAAGGAGCAAGCTCAGGTGTTTGTACGCCTTGCTCAGGAATATGGTCCAATCTACAGGTGCACAGTCACATGCCCATGTGTGTCTATGGGTGTGTATGTATGCGTGTTTTTCTTTCCTCTCTTGTTGGACATCTCTCTCTCTCTCTCTCTCTCTCTCTCTCTCTCTCAGGGTTTCTTGCTTGTTGTCTACAATTGGCACCAGAGTGCAAGAATCTGACGAACTTGGATTTAGGGTCAGATGCGCACTAATCACTCTGATGTTCAGAAACACTCAGGGACTTTTCTAAGCTTCTTGGAACATGATGAAGAAACCTGAGTAGTAGATCCATGATGAAGAGACTGAGTTTGCATCCCATGTGATGATCTCGAGCTTCTTGAGAACTTCTCTGAAAGAGGGAGGTGTACGGAGAGGGGGAATGATCATGCAGGTTCCATGTTGGGCGACAACCACTTGTGATTCTTGCTGATGGTGAGCTTTGTCGACAGTTGGGGATTAAGCACTTCAAGGTTGCATCTAATCGCAGTATTCCGGCTTTCATTGAATGTGCACAAGTACATAAGGATGGCCTTTTCTTCTCCAAGTGAGTAGTCTAGCACCCGTCCCCATCTCTCCCCTGCACACCTTCTTCTTTTTGTCCTTGTTCTTATTGTTCTTGTTCTTGTTCTCTTCCTTCTACTTCTTCTTCTTTACTTAGTTTTGGTTTCAAGGATCTACCATGCCTTCAACAGTTGCATTTGCCCCCTGTACAACAAACAATGTGGACATGGTTGGATTGCTCAAATCATGGAGCTCGAATGTGGTTTGAAGTCTTTCTCACAAACCCACCTGCATGTTGCTCAAATTTGTGGTTTGATGTACATGGTTTCAGTATACATGGTCTTCATGTATACTGAAATTGTGGTTTGATCCTGTGGGTTTGAAGTCTTGTTCAAACGCACCTGCATCTTGCTCAAATTGTGGTTTGATTCTGTGGGTTTGAAGTCTTGACATTTCTCTCACAAACCTTGGAACCCATGCAATGGGTTTTTTTGTCAGGGATTCACAATGGACAGGAATGCGAAACATATTGTTGCCACTCTTCCATTCGGAGCAAATGGAGTCATTTCTTCCTCTGTTGGCACGAATACTCAACAACTTGACAAAGAATCTGAGCTGCTGTTGCCACAGGGACAAAGATGTAAACATCTCTGATCTTCTTCACAAATTTGCACTTGATGTTATTGGAGAATCTGCTTTTGGCACCCGTTTCAATCTCTTGGAAGATGAAAAAATTTCCCATTTAAAACATGGTGGACATCATGATCTTGCAGCAGCTGTAACTCCAACTCCAGGCACTGTTGTTAACCCAGATCAAGAGCTTGTGAACCAAGCTGTGAAATCACTCAATGCTTTGCGGATGGATTCAGGGGCGCCAGCAAGCACAATAGCAGGAATCTTATACCCTATTTTGCAACACCCATTGCGGTTTTTTCTGACCAAAATTCCAGGAACAGCTGACTGGGTACAAGAGACAAGTAACAGGAAGTTAGTAGAGAGATTGAACAATTTGCAGGCGAGGCGGAAACGAGAAGTTGATGATGATGACGATCACAAGAACACAAGGATTGATGCCCTTTCTCTTCTCTTAACTGCATGCCAGGCAAATGCTGCATCAAGAAACCTCCTCCAAGACAACTTTGTCAGTGGGTTAACCTATGAGCTTCTTCTGGCAGGCTCAGAAACTACTGCAACCACTCTCTCTTTCGCAATTTATAACATCTCTGGATCTGAAAGGGTGGAAGAGAAACTGTTGCAAGAAATCGATGCTTATGGCCCCATTGATTCCAAGGTCGGTTTGGAAGATCTTGACAAAAAGTTTCCGTATGTTGAGCAAGTAAGTATTTAATCCTTCTCTCCTCCCTTCAAGCTGTTCTAGCAATTTAAGGTTAATGTATTTGTTTGTGAATGTGAAAATCAATCTGTAGTTGAAGTTGACGCTGGTGGGTTGAACCCCTTCTCACATAGGGCATCCATAGTGTTGGCTTGCATTGTCATGAACCCAGTTTTAGATCAGAGGAAAACTGGCAGTAGCTCATGGGCTGGGTCTTTGGCCCAGTGCCCCAAAGACAAGCATAGCACACACATACCTGATTGGGAAAATTTGCACATCCTCTGGAAAACTCAGGTGTTGAAAGAGACAATGCGAATGTACACAACCACTCCAGTAGTTGCTCGGGAACTATCAGAGCAGTTGGAGATTGGAGGTTATCTTCTTCCAAAGGTAAAAAGCCGCCTTGCAGACATTGAACTCTATTGCATGCATTTTTATAGATTGATGGTTTTATCTACTTGCTTCAGATAGCGATCTTTGCAACTTCTTGGAATTCAATTAGAAAGTGAGGATTAGGCTAATCACAACAACGAAAATTTGTCAAAGCTCTTTTTGAAAGTAGGTTGTGATTCTGTTGTGTGATTTAAAAATATAATCACTCTGATTTGCTTTTGCAGGGGACAGCAATTTGGATGGCCATGATTGCGATTTTCAAAGACCCAAAAAACTTTCCAGAACCTGAAGAATTCAGACCTGAGCGGTTTGATCCAGATTCACAAGAGAACAGAAACCGACCTCCATATTCTTACTTCCCATTTGGCATAGGGCCAAGAACATGTATTGGGTACAAATTTGCTATGATGGAGGCAAAGATGGCTCTCATCCAAATCTATCGACATTTCAGGTTGCGCCGGTCACCTCTCATGGAACATCCTCTTGCCCTCCAATTTGGAATGATAGTCCGTCCCAAAAATGGTGTGATTGTCCATGTACAACACCGACAAACTGATTCACCTGAACAATCTCAAATACACTGGTGATAATACTTGTAGCAATATTGTTGATGGGTTTCTGGTTTACTGTTAAGAGAAAGGGCGCTGCAACAAGAACTCCAAATTGACACTCTCATTGAGGATCATGTGTACTTGTAGAGATATATATCAACAAGTTATAAGAGCAACAGTATACAAGTTGATAGATGCCCGTATGTGAAGCTTGTGCTGATAACATTGTGGGCAAGGACTGATATTATCAGATGTGATTGAATGCCATGGGTATGTGTGGAAATCTCATGTCTGGAAAATTTCCTAGTGTAGGTATTTGAAGGACATGTTATATGCTGCAATTTGCTGTCACCTAAGGGAGGGGGTTATTTCCTTCTTGAAATGGGTTCTTCTCTTCCGTGGTGGGATCTTCAATATTCTGAGCAGTTCTGTTCTGTGAGGTGCCCAAGTGGCTATACAAGTCAAGGGGATTTATAAAAATAGGGTATAATTTTGAATTTTTGGTAGCATACCAATTGCCATTCATGTGTTGGCAATCAAGAAAATGGAACCCATCATGAAACACAAGACCAAAATTTGGCGAATATATGACAAGCAAAATCTAAATTTAATTACACATCTCAAAAAGGGAAATCAATTGCAAGCCATAAATGACCTTGCCCACTGTAGTAGATGATAGACTTGCCAGTACAAACATAAGTTAACAACCTCATCAGACTTCAAACTCCAAGCATACTTCAGACACAATGTAGAAGATGATAGACATGCAAATACAAATATTTAACAACTTCATCAAAGTTTAAACATCAAACACAAAACATGATTGAGCCACACATTGAATTGGAAACATAGACAATCACACAAGCAAATCCCAAAGCAATGAGGACAAGAGACCACATAAATTCTTTTGCAAATACATGAAGAACAACATTAAAGGACAAAGGTGAGGGTTTAAAGAAACATGATTGAGCCACACATTGAATTGGAAAAATAGACAATCACACAAGCAAATCCCAAAGGAATGAGGACAAGAGACACATAAATTCTTTTGCAAATACATGAAGAGCAACATGCAAAGGTAAGGGTTTAAAGAAAACTCTCAGGATCTCTATTACAACACAAGGAAATGTTACCATTGTATAAGAAATTTGTACATACATGTGCATAACAAGATCTATGTGATTTGTCAATTTGTTATAGTTCAAGAAGCTAGGAGTTGAAAAAATCATTTATTTTTTACACTACCCAAACCCATGGCCATTAACAATTCAATGAACTTCAACCACTCAAATAAGTGATGGCATAGTAAGTTAATTGCTACCTGATTGACCCACATCCTTGTATAATGATTGTGGTCATGGTATAGTTTGTTGCTTTATTGCATTGTGGCAATTGCTCCGCATTGTCAACTTAAAGAAGCTCAAACAATGCCTCATCCAACAAAGGTATGTAAATGTTGCCTTATGGCAATTGACATGCTTTTGCAAATGAATTTAGTCACTAAGCTACATTGTTATATTCTATTTACCTTTAAGGTCATAAATGAAGGATTTTTTGTGAAACTATTTTGAGTCTAATCCTTTGAGATTGTACCTAGGCTTCAAGTTCTTTAAACCAGGAGGAGTTGTTGGAGCAGCCAAACTCTCAAGATAATGGTCATGGTGTGTTCATAGAGCATCCATGTTCTAGAAAATGTGAAATCTAAAACCACCAACCACAAGATTGCCCCAAAAAGTTACGACATGGGTATTAAGTACATAGAACTATAAATCAAACAACACTTGGATTTTGTAGCCTAGAGGTGCACATAATCACAAGGATCAACTTTCAAACTCGCCTTAAGGTTAACAACAAAAGCAACTAGCACATTAGAAAACATCAAACAACAATGACACGGAAGGCAAGTATGCCCACATTAATGTCTGTTGGCATTAAGAAAAATGAATACTCCAAACTCAACAACAAACTAACTTATTAAAGCAAAAGATATGCAATTTGAGCAATAAATTGGAGAGATACAAAATCAGAGATGCAAGCTTGCTCTCAAGAATTTGGAAGATATCAAGATCAAAATCATGGTGGTGACAATTTGAAAAGAGGTGGAGAAATGGCAATTGATCCAATGGGTTTAATTTTCACAAAATTTCATCCCAAAACCTGCTGTTTTGTAATAATGGATGGTGCATTGCTGGCTGTTGGTTCACTCTGGCAAAAAATTGTGGTTTTAAGTCTCTTTTGCAACCTATTTTTGTCGTGAGACAGTCATGTGTAGATGATACTACCCATCCTTGAGTTCCATTGATGTGCAAGAGATGGAGGTCCTGAGAATCTTGTTCTTGTTGAAAGTTTGATGAACAAGCCTCATTGTGGAGCTTTAGAATGAGAGTTGTCTCATCATCTATGAAGGCACAATCAGTGATGAAAAAAAGGCATGTTCCCTTCACATAGAGCAACCAATTATGTACCTGAATTGATTAAGACTTTTTTTCTCACAACCCAAACAATTGCAGTCACCAACATTGAACCCAAGTCCATCATACTTATCTTCTTTAGTGTAGCTGTGAACTTTACACTAGTTTGCAGCTCATTTAGTTTCAACAAAAGAAAAAATTAAAAAACTTTGAAACAAATTCCACCTCTTCAAAGAAATAAGTACTTAGCTGGTGAAGATAAGTGCAAATGAATAGCATGTTATTATTAACCAAGATAATTATTTTTCAATATTATAAATGGTTGTGCAGATGTGAACCCCAAGTCATGAAAGTAGGGCAATGAAAAGAAGAAGAATGCAAAGAAAGATTACAGAGACTCCTTACCTATACCTATCATCAACTGCTCCTAATGAGCTTGTAGCAGCGCCCAACAAGGCAAGGCTATATTGGGCTCGGCTACAGATGAGCTAGGAGCTAGAATTGGCCCTACCCACTCGCTGGAATGAACATCTGTTAGCTCATCTAGAATTAGTTGATGAAAAGGGAGAACAAGAGCTATTATAACAACTAATCAAACCTTGTGATTTTGCTCTTGCGAAATATTATGTTGTGTGCACACATTTTTGTTCATTCCCATTTGTCAACAAATGCCACCAAATTCTTTAATTGTTTGTATAACTTCTATTAGAAGCAATAACCGAAAGCAAATTATCAAAGTATTATTGATTGATGGGCAACTTGGGGCACGAATCTTCCATCATCCATCAGCTGCGCGCTCTATTGGGCATCACGTCCCTGCTGGTGGTGGTGGTGGGAACTGTATCAATCACCATGAACTTACAAAGTACACTACAACATCATGTGTTGGTCACCAAAATTGGTACCCCAACAACACACATATGTTGCGTGTATGTGTTCAAACTGTAGACAAAAGTGTCGACTCTCCAACACACATGAAGGCATGATAACACATAGTAGTAGTAGTAGTAGTAGTTGTTCCTCCGGGCCAGTGAACCAGCACCCACCACCGCACCATCCACTGGATGCCTGCTATTACTCAGTTGTGGATGAACCTTAACTGAGTTAATATTCGGTTTCACCTTGGTAACCAATTCTGTACAAAATAGGTCTCATATATAAGGTAGATAGGTAAGAAAATAGGTAAACTACTTACCTAGTAGATGGTTTATACATAGGTACGGGCTGTTTTTATTACCTACCTACCTACCAACAACCTGTTTGTGAGTTGTTAGTAGGTAGGTAGGTAGGTAGGTAGGTAGGTAGGTAGGTAGGTAGGTAGGGGGAAAAAAATGCAACTAAGGTAACCACCATGGTTAGCTAGTGAACTGGAACCAACAGAAAATTGTTGCCTGACCACTTACCCATTCATCCTTCATGGTGTGCTTGGTGGGTGCTGGTTCACTGTGGGTGTTCTTCTGTGCATCAATTCATGAGCATCATAATCACTCTGGATTATCATATTATGTGACCTAGCCACCCCACCAGTGCACCATCATCCATTGGAAACCCGTTATGAATGACCCGGTTGCAGATGAACAACAACAGAGTTCCCAAGGTTCCAGTACCCCTGGTTACCTATACTGTAAACTCTCCTACTTCCACATCACATTGCCTAGTTAACTAACTCTCTTTATATGTAAAATGGGTAAAGTACCAAGCACTATAGGCAAGTAGGTAGGGAATGAAAGTGGTTATTAGCTTGGTAGGTAGTAAGTAGGTAATGCTCTTCTTGGTGACTACTAGCTTGCTACAAATACATGTCCGGATGGTTGTTGATACATAGCTAATGCCTATGGTTAGCTACAAGACAGGTATACAATGAAAAAGTGTTTTTTTCTGTCCACATATTATCCATCCATCTTGCATGGTGTGAGCTGGTGGGTGCTTGTTCACTCTGGCCCATCACTCTTGACACCCCGCGCCAAAAGGTCTACAATTGGTATACAATTCCTTTTCCAATAAATTTAAAAATTTCCAAACAGGATCTAATAATTCAATAGGAACAAAATACTTCCTTCAAATCTATACAAACCCAATGCATGCTTCGAGTTTAAGTTGTAAGTTGTAACTTAGTAAGTTTGGGTTGGTCTGGTAAGTTTGGGTTGGTCTGGTTTGTGTTGGAAAAACAGAAGAGGAAAGATAAAAATCTCATGAAGATTGTCACCAGCTCAGTTGACTAAAACCTTTAATTATGTCGGATTCTTCACTGCTATGATGATGCTCTCCCGCATTTACCTCTTGCATCATGTAAAACTTCATGAAGTACTCTCATCACCTGAACCGATTGTTTAATTGCATACACTTGGGTCCCTTGACTACTCGTGCCTCCTCTCACACACACACACACACGACATTAACCTCTGACCAAAGTGTTATTTTTGTCAATTTTGTGATGTAGCTAAAGTGGTGATCAGCCGTAAGAAGATTTAGCCAGATTTGGCTAGAAACTAAATATGAATGTAAAATAGTCTAAGCATCATGCTATTCAGTGTTTTTCTTTTTCTTTTTCATTTTTTCAAAGCAGCCAGTGGAGCCACCTCTGTAGTGCAGGTGGTGCTCATCTGGCTAAAAGCATGCTGGTGTAGGAGCTCTGTGTGGCTCCACTAGCACATCCTTTATATCAAACTGGCTGCCATTTAAATTCTTTTGGAGCCCTTCTCAAAATCTGTGGGCAAAAAGAGCAGGCTATCATTGAAATGAATATGGAGTTTTTGGGCTATTCATTAATTTCATTTGGAGTTTTTATGGTGATGTGTGAAATGCTCTTGTCGGAATCTCTGACAACTACTTGATGCAATATGTGTAATTTATTTATAGAGGATATATAATCATTGGAATAAAAAACAAACAATAAAAGAAGCTACCAAAAACAAAAGTGACCTAGAAGATTAATCATTACGAATTTGAAGTGCATATGCAGTGCATAAGAAGTTTGTAACAATTGTAGTAAACACAAGCACTTGCAAAGGAATTGAACCCCTAAAATTGGCCTTTCCAACACAAGTGATGATTTCCAATCGACCAACAATTATAACTTCAGAAAAAATGCAAAAAGAGAATCCATTGCAATTGGAGTCTATAAAAGTTTTTGGCTTGCAAAATAGTCATTGAATTTAACAAACAAAAAAACACAACAAAAAGCCAGAAATATTTTGCCTTGAGCAAAAACAAAGCAAATAATTCCAACAAAACACCTTGCACCCTAACCATCATAGCAATATTAGTGTCATACTACTCTCCACTACTTAATACATTTAGCATAAGGAAAATTCTCCAATGTTTGAAATTGTTTTCAAACATGCACATAACGATCGACAAATGAATAGTGAGCCTATTATGAAGCTTTGACCTCATAAAAGCTGAAGTTGAGAAACATGTCTCATCCTCCACACTACTTATTATCTACAACATGGCTAGTTCAACCAAGTTCACATATATAGGGGAGCTAAAAACCAATATTTGAAATCTTGTCACAAGGCACCATGTGCAAGTTAAAAAATGAATGTCAAAAGGAGGAACCATACAAGATGTTGCATTTGATTTTATTATGAGTTTGAATATGCCTTGTTGGCAATCAATATCAGTAGTATTTAGGACCTCATGTACTTTAATTTCTTGTTCATTCACCTTGTGTGTTTTGCCATAACAAAAAATTGTTTTAAGAACTTGAAGGTGTTTGGCAAAAGATGCATCACAATCTGGTTGCAGCTAGTATTGGGGATATATAATCCAAGAGTATCCATGACACCATGGGCTAGAAACATAAGTTCCAATTTTCTTATCATACTTTTTGCAACCCTTGTCAAACCACACACACATCATGGAATTACATACCCATGAAAATAACAAATAAAAATTCTTTAAAAAAATATAGAAGTAAAAGACAAAATGGAAAAGTTTTATTACCTTTGCATTGGTTTTCACCAATGATTTGACAACAACAAAAACATCTTTTGTCCTATAGGATTGAAAGCTAATTTCTAAATTTCAATGCATTGCCCATATATGTTGGCCATTTGCTTCTAAAGCCAAATGTCGAATTCTAGAATTTAAGTCAAGTACCCATTGCATTTGGATGTTCTCATGTTTGAACTCCGACAATGATTTGAAAGCCCAAAAGTTATATGTTAGGAACTTGAAGGTTTGATCACAATACATCATGTAGATGTCACTTTGACATACCTTAATAACTACAACTAGATTACACACAAAAATATTTGTCATTTGTGCAAATTTCATTAGAGCATGCACAAATTCCAACAATAGTAGGATGCAAGCAAGCCCAAGCAAAACTTGAAGTCACACAAGTTTTCATAGTTCAACTTAGTTTGTTAATTTGTAAAGTAGTCTAAGGCCATTTTCATAGACAAAGTTATGTATTCTGCCATCATTTTTTTTGCAAGGCTCAACATTGAAATCCACATGGTTTTCACATTTTGGAGAATTTTATTCCTTTTGTTTGCATGAGCTTTGCAAGTTTTGTGAACTCTAAATGTTTTTTATGGGAGTGGACAAAGTAAGAATGTAATGTTTGTAATAGATTTTCAAAACAAATCACTAGAGGTAATCCTGAAAAGGTTTGAACCACCGAATTGGTGCAATGGGCCATATAATGGACCCCTATGGAATGAGGAGCGTAGTTGCCCTTGATTTGCCTTGTAACACCGTGATTTTAGTGCCCTAAAATACATCAACACCATTAGCCCTAAAGCATATGAACTTTTGAGCAATTTGGTCTTTTGGCAAACCATCATCTATCATCAAAGCCTCCATAATCACCTTGGTCAAATCCATAATAATTGAATTCCAATTAGAATATAAGAACCTAAATTTATAAAAATTGTGATAGTTGGGGAGGCATTGTTAAACCCTAAATTGGATTTTAGACTTTTTGTGGAACTCTAAATTGCACCTACAAACTTTGGAGATTCAAGAATCAAAAGTGAAACAAAAAAAACCTTTAAGACACAAACAAAACTTTTAATTCTACAAGAAAATGAAAATGCACATTGGATCAATGGATTTTGCATTTGAAAAATTATAAAATAGGTTGCAGATATGACATTGGGGGTAGGGGCAGGGTATAGAATGCTAACCTTTCAAGGTGCACAAAACACGATTTTAATATAATTAACATCCAAATCCTTCCAATTCTAACACATTGCATAAACAAAACTTGATATTGTAAGACAATGTTACTTCACAATATTGAACTCTAGCATATAATAAAAACAAGAAGTAGGTTGTAGGCATCAACATATGAAAAAAATGGAGGGAATCCAAAATGTTAACCCTTGAAAATAATTGCATAAATGTAATTTAGGCAAAATCAACACATCAATTTCTTGCCATTACACAAACCAAACTTGATTTTGCAAGAAGATGCAGATTCACACAAAAGTTCCACAAAAGAAACTATTGGTTGAAGAAATAAATTGCTATAAAAAAAACATTGAAGGGGG